>Ga0210406_10000109_pt1 | contig 124215 bp, 112 predicted proteins | sample IncBWC30MmetaG_FD_155454 | JGI IMG/M metagenome (GOLD analysis project Ga0210406, IMG submission 155454) | Forest soil microbial communities from Barre Woods Harvard Forest LTER site, Petersham, Massachusetts, United States - Inc-BW-C-30-M | ecosystem: Environmental > Terrestrial > Soil >... | reverse complement strand
CAAAACGTTTGTTTTCAATAGTTTACGCGTGCGAAAAACGTCCGTCATCCGCACACGGCCAACGTATGCAACGAATTCGTGCAATGATCTCGCTGACCGGTCAAGCCTGTAACGCGAGTAGCCCCGGAAAAGAAAATCCTCCTAACGCAAACAAAGCAAATGGTTTACTAGATTCATTTCGTTGGCATTAGGATTACCCCAGGGACTCCTGAACTCGTTTCGAAGCCCGGTGCACCCAACCCCCGCCCAGGGGTCTCCCGACCACGTAAGGGAGTGGTGTATCAACAACTTACACACAATCTGGACACGACCGTCTCATTGAAAAAAGTGAGGCCGGGGAGCGTCGGGGGCGGGAATCGCAATCAAAACCACATGAGCCCAAGTGACCAGGCTTCCATTGGATAACCACGACCAACGCCACCTTTCCGACTGGCTCGGTATCCTATAGGACGTCAGCAGCGTGACCCACACCTGCGGAATTGGCTTCCGGTGCCACTTGGTATCGGTAAGAACAGGAAATAGCGCACCCGCCCTTCACAGGATCGGCGGGAAGGGAAATTGAAGAAATGGAAATGATCTGTAGCAGAGCAGTCCTGACATTCTGGATACTGCGAAGCTCAATTGAAGCGTAACCTACCGCTGGCCCCCAACAAACCGACCGCTGTAAGCGAACGATGGGAGAACAACCAGCGGTAGCGGATACTACGCACCCTCCGTGAGGTCCCCCTCGTTCTCGGCACAAGAGCACGAGAATAGATACAAACGACACAAAATAAAAGACATAACAAAAGTAGTGCCATAATCCAAACACCTATGGGAGGCCAGGACCGCGTAAAGCCTCCCTCGATTTCTGTCCCGAGCACACAGTTTTTGAGCGCAGGCTAAACGGCTTGCGCTCCCCTTTTTTCCCATCGTGATTTGAGAGGAATCTTTTATTTCTCAAAGGACGCACCTCCGGGTGCGTTCCCCTTTTTTCATATTGTTTTGTGACAGGAATCTCTTTCTAAGGAACCTATGCCAGCAGCACTTGACATCATATCCGTGGCCAACCAGACGTTGGAGGAGCTTCGCTGCCCGGCCAGTACGCTCGCGGGTTTGGCTGGGATCACCGGAGCGAAACTGTCGCAATATCTGAATGGTGTCGTTCGGATTGGGGCACAAGACGAACTGAAATTGCGGAACACAATCGCGTCCTTGCGGAAGCTTGTCGAGTACGCCAGCCCACTACCTCTTGATTATCGCCGAGTCGGAGAAATTCGTCGGTTGTTAGACACGATGGAAGCCGGAATTTTGCAAGTCGTCGTTTTCGAACAAAACTACGAAGCCGAATCACTCACCGGAAAGCACGATGTCGGCGGTGCTGGATGACGAGCACCAGTTTTTATCAATTTGAAATTCAACGGTTGTTGCACACGCTCACGGAGCATTGCCGCGGAGTCATAGACTTCGCCAAGGTTCGTGCGTGTGTGGATGATTGGGCTTTTGCGCGGACGAAACAAATAATAGATGTGAATTTTGAGGATGAAACAATGAATGCAACCATCGGAATGAAGGTTAACAAAATTGGCGGCAATCCCGGCACTGGCGAGGGCCATTGCGAGTACGGCATCGTCGTGAATAATCTCGCGGTCGAGGGTGTTGACATTGAGAGTCCAGAAGAGATTTCCCCAGAAGTCGCCGCAGAGAACAAGGTTCGCTGGCAGCACTTAGCCACTTTGACGATGGTTTCATGGTTTCTGGCAGATGGCTCGCTAAGTTTTACAAGTTGGGAAGACTTGAAGAACTTGACCGTAGCGGAGTCGCTTAATGTTGCGGATTGATCCGAAGACCATTAGCCCGGCGGCCTACAAAGCAGAATATCTCGCCGACAAGCAAGCACAGAAAGAACGAATAGATGCGCTGCTAAACGAGAGAGCCAATCAAACGCCGCGTCTCTATAAAGCGTGGGAGGCAATCTCTCAAGAGGACGAGGAGTACCTTCGCTCAATCGGCTCTACTCCTGAGAACGACCCGCTAGAATTCGCGCCAACAGAAAGGCACCTGTCTGAAAAGGGTTACGCGGAGTTGAACTCCTACGTCAACCTTTTTCGAGCCAAGCACAAGCGGTTGCCACGAGGCGTAACAAATTGGACGGAGCCTCGGCCCCCGTATGAGCAGATACGCCCGCCTGTGACTCAACAAGAGAGTTTGACTGAGCTGATTGCGGTCCGTGCTGACAGTATCAAATCGAAGGCCGTTAAGTGGCTCTGGAATTTCCGCATCCCAATGAACAAGTTATCAATCCTGTGCGGCAATCCAGATCAAGGCAAGTCTCTTATTTCGCTTTATATGATTGCTCAAGCGAGCCGAGGCAATCCGATGTACGGCGATGTGAAGGCATCGATTCCGGCTAGTGAAGTTCTCATTATGGCAGCGGAAGACGAGGCCGATGACACTATAAAACCTCGACTGGAAGCGGCAGATGCGGACTTACGGAAGGTTCACATCCTGTCAACCATGATGGATAAATCTCCGAATAGAGTATCGGAGGAGCGCGAGGCCCAGCTTGACCGTGACATCGAGTCTCTTGAGATTTATCTAAGAGCCCATCCAAATATTCGCGTAGTGGTCATTGATCCAATTTCGAGTTTCCTCGGAAAAGTATCTATGAATAAAGAGCAGGAAGTCAGAAGTGTTTTGACTCCGCTCAAAAATTTAGCGGCTCGTCGTGGTATCGCTATCGTTGCCTTGATGCACCTTAATAAAACCAGCGACCAATCCGCGATCCATCGTATCGGCGGTGCGGTAGCATTTACCGGCGTGGCCCGTGCCGTCTGGCTTTTCATGCAAGACGAGGCCGACAAAGACAAGCATCAAATGCTTCGCGTTAAGAACAACATCGCGAAGGGAACCGGCGGATTGGTGTTCAACATCCAGACCAAGCCCGTTCTCATCGATGGCGAGTCGGTCTCACAACCCGTCGTTTCGTGGATTGGTGAAACGGAAGCCTCGGCGTCCGATCTTCTCCTGTCAAATAAACAATCGGGTCGCCCAGAGAAAGTTAGCGAAGTGACGGAATGGCTCCGGGCATTCTTGGCAAACGGCTCAGAGACTTCGGAAGATATTAAGTCCTTCGGAAAAAAGGCCGGTCATACTTGGAGAACTCTCCAGCGTGCCAAAGACGAAATTGGAGCGCACGCTTTCCAAAAGGAACGTGTCTGGTATTGGGAGATGCCGCCAAAGGCCATCGAAGGCGAGCCATCCTTAAACAACAGGGTCGATATCAGCACACCGGCGAAATAAATCTCAACGTAATTGGAAATAGTCTGTCGCCGAGGTAATCGCCGATCTCAAACAACACATTTCATTTTACCTTCGCTGACGCCATGCACTTGGTAGCGCGACGGCAAACAAGACGCTGGCCCGTCAGCGTTTGTTTCTGGAGGGCCGCAGTTCGGGCCTTCACGATTTGCAGAGATATGACGGCAAGCGTCGAAAACTTCAGGAGCTTAATAATAATGGAAGAAGATCTGCAAACCTCAGGACCGCCTGGAAAGAAATCTCTCTCAATGACGCCCGAGGCCATTCGAAAACGCAAAGAGCGTTTAGAGAAACGCCAGAAAGAAGAGATCGAAGCACGCGGCGGTGAGTCCGTTGAAGATACGTGGGCACGGAACTCTAAACAACTTTTGCAAGACGATCCCGCCCTTCACGAGAAGTTGCAAGCCCGGCACATCTATGTCGTTCACGGCCTTGAGGCCGATGTGAACGAACTAGAAAAAGAGATTGGACTTCGGTCGCGGCCTCACACGGTTGGCAAGACACGGTTGGAGATCGACGAAACGATTGATGCGGAGAACACTTTCGCCCTTGATCCATGTTTGGCTTTCAAAGAAACCAAAACGGATATTCAGCAAAACGGCACACTCAATTATCGCGAGATTGAGAGTATGCGCGACGGAGACGCCGAGGATTTTCGTCCGGCCTTCGGCGCCAAGTTTGACGGGAGCCCGGAAAGCGCTTATCGGTTATATGGATTCAGGTTGAAAGTCGGGCATGAAACCCTTCAAAGAATCAGAGAGGCGCTCATCCTCTATGCACTAGTGACTTATGACAAGAACCTTGACGGGCAAATTGTTGAGGAAGCCATTTCGGATTGTTGCTCCCATCAAGGCTTCAGTCCTCACCGGGATTGGTTGCGTGGTTTGATTCGTAAGTATCGCGCCCTTTCTGAATCTATCCCCTCGTAAAATTCGGAGCGATCCTTTTTTCCGTCGTCGGGGACAACGGCGGAAATCGCGGCGACTTTCGGAACTTCCTCCTCCGATTGTCGCCGCTGCTATTTGTACGTACACAAGGACTTTCGTGGAAACTTTTTATTGTCGTATTTGTAAAACAGAGATGGAACTTCCAGCAGACGCGATCTTCCTAAATCAGGCGAGGGGCAGTCACTATAAACTTTACCGATTCGCAGACGGCTCCCTCCATGATTTGACCCGACAATCCGCATTGCTCAAAACAAGGTCTGGACTTCGAATGATTTGGTAGCAGGGGGGCGGGCTCCACGTTCGTCATCACGTCAATCGCGGTATTAAGCGGGAGGGATGCAAATTGTACTTCCCGCAGGGAGAAAACAATGGAACACCGGAGTCAAAAGAAACGTGAGCGCGAGCGAAAGCAACGTGAAAAGCGCGAAGAGAAACAACGGCGCAGGAGCGAGCGAAAGCAACAGCGTCAAGACTCTCCCGAAACACTCGGGGAGCAGGAATTGATTGTGAATACGGCGCAAGATGCCTGAGGAGAATAAAAATGACTGAAGAGGAATTGTTGAAGGAGCGGGCGAAAACCGAATGGGTCCGCACAATTTATATGTGGAAGTCAGCTCGTGTGAAGGATTATGAGCCAACGAAAGAAAACGACGACAAGATCGCTGCATACTTTAAGGCTCATCAACTCGAACTCACCTATGCCAATTTGGAGAAAGCTTTTGTCGAATTAAAAAAGCAGGGCGAGAGTTTCAAGGCCAAGAAAGAATTGCCTGACCTACCTGAAACGCCGAAAGGCGTTCCATTGGTCCACTCAATGTCCGATGTAAACAGCCTTTCGCCCGAGGAGTACAAACGGGCTTATTTTGGCCCTCATCAAATTCAATTTCGTGCGCGGGTAAATGAAATCATACGCCGTGCGAAAGCAGAAAACGAGGAGGAGTAAATGGCATCAGACAGAGAAGTGCAAAAAGGTTTCGAGTTTCTCGACGCCATGCCGCGCTACCGCCGCGTCACCGCCAACGCAATCTTGATGAGTGACGCCCTTCATGCGGAGGCGGGTACGCCAATAACGCAAGAAGTCCTTCGTCGAATTTTCAAGCGCATTGAGCATCAGTTAGCGGTTAACGGCGAATATGCAGAAGCGTATCGACTATTTTTCGAGAGGCACCCCGAGTACACGGGGCTTGAATGCAATATAGCCATCCTTGACGCGACGCTAATCAAATTGCGCGAGGGCGTCACCGCTGCCAATCTTGAGGAGTTGCTACTGCCAGGGAATCCGTACTGTGTCCTTGACAAACTGGCTATAAACGCCGCCGCTCAAGAGTCCAAGGCCGAAGCCCAGCGTTTGAAAGAGGAGACCGAACATCAATCTCGTGAAACCGACCGAATGGTCGGCGAAATCACAGGCTACATGCTGGACACAAATGGCAAGGTAAGGCGCGAATTTACCCAGCGCCAATACAATGACAAAATTGCCGGGTTGCGAGCGACGCAGTTCTCTGACCTTGTAGCTCGCTACAACACTGTGATGGCAGTTCGAGCGCAGCGCAAAGCACCTGTCGAAGAACTCCGCACCGTGGTCAAGATCGATGCCGCACGCCAGCGTCAAGCGCTGTATCAGCGATATGAACAAATTCCTGACCTTTATTTCCCGCCAGGAAAATCAGAGGGTTTGAAATGGAGTTTTGGTTTATTTAGACGGCTTCCGACATCTGAGCAAAGACGATTGCTCGACCACTTCGGAGACGCTCAAATAACCGCCGCTTGTGCGGCACGAGGATAAAAATGGAATTCAAACAGAGCAAACAAAAATACGCCGAGAATATCTCCGCGACAGAGAAGAGGCTCTTGCCTGCCATTTTAGCGGCGACACCGAATAACGGGCAGCTCATCGCAGGTTGGCTGATTAAGAATTGCGCCGAGGCTGAAGGTGAAATCATCGACGCCTCGGTTGAGAACATCATTCGAGCCGTCAAAGCTCTTGATGTCGCTGGACTGATTGACTGGCAAACGCCCCCGAAGGTCGCCCCGGCGAAGAAGCGCCACGATTTTCTTCAAACGAATGACGGTGCAAAGCAAAACCAACCAAAAGACGCTGAATTTAATATTCAGATGGCCCAGGAGAGGAAGCGCCGCGAGGCCCTTGGCGACCGGGCGAATGCCGAATTGATGAGCGAAGCCGCCAGGATCGTTCGCAACCATTCATCGACCTCCCACAGCCGCACGGCTCGCGAGAGAGATGTGCTGCGAAAAGAATTTGACCGGCTCGTCGCTGCTAAGGTGCATCCGAAAGATTTGCTTACGGCTCTTAAAGCAAAGCAGGACACCTTTGCCAATGGCGATGTTACACGTCCGCGTTTTTAGGTGAAACAATTTATGAACGACGAAACCAAAGCGCAAATCAAAGCGAGTATTGCGGAGGCGCAAGCCAAGGTTGACCAGCTTGCTCCGGGTCTGCGGGTCACTATTCTCGTTCCTGCAAAACCCGAGCCAACAGCGGAAGAGTTGGTTCAACGAGCGCTTGCGGATCGGCAGACAGCCGGTCTCAGCGCCAGCAACAACAATGAGACCCAGGCACCGTTAACTCTGGATGGTACGAACCCGTGAAGAGCGAGATTTAATTGAACGTGCCCTTGAGGAGTCTCGTCGTATCGAGTTTGAGAAATAGATTTGTCCGGGGCTCAACCCCGGCAAAAAGAATCGACGGCGGCTCCTACCGCCTCGATTCATAGGAAAAGCAACATGACGAAAGCGAACAACCCAAACGCCAGCACGAAAGAAGATAACACCCACTTCGAGCCGGTCGAACAAGGCGCGCATAGCGCTGGTAAGCCCGTTGTCCCACGCGAAGGCGACGGCTATCACAGCGGACGTAAACTCCCGAAGCCCGAGGAAGTAACGACGCTACCGCTCGTTAACTCCGATAAAAAAGCAATCGAATGCGCTGAGAAGCAAAACACGATGGACGACGGGTCGCTCGCCCAAGTCCCCGCAGGGAAAAACTTCCCGACAGTAGTTTCGTCCGGCAACTAACAATCTTGAACGCGCTCCGAGCTGGAAAATTTCCGGCAACGGGCGCCGCGCTGTAACAGCTTTGAATCTCGACAATTCGGAGCTTACGAAAGCGCAAGCAGGGTCCGAGGGGTTGGCTTCCTAATGTTTGAAGCCATGTCGAACTCTCGGCTCCTGAGCACCCATCACACCCCTAATAACTTCTGGCGTCACGCGAACGGCAAAAGCTCAGGGTCAATCTGATGGGTGTGCAAACAAAACCCAAAGGATGCGCTTCGCGAATATCAGACCAGTGGCATTGGCACCCGAGATTTGAGCTTCGAGACCTTCGACAAGTCTTGATGAATTCAAATCAAAGGCGTCGATGTCAGTAGTCAAAGTGTTCGCGAGGCGTTCTTTTCATCCGAACAACCCAATCGCATGACGTTCTTCGAAGACGCCTGTGCTCACCACAACATTTCAACTCTCGCGTTGCAACGCGAAACGGGCCATCAAAGCCCCAAGGAAAATTATTAACATGACACAACTTCTTAACGCTTTGGACCTAAACACCCAACTAGCGCAGACGGAAATCTTTGACCCTGTAACTGGGCGCATCGACCCTGTTGCGACAATCGAATGTCAGAAGCAAATTCTTGCAGACTCGAATACCGTTCGAGTCAACGGCGCCGTAGACCATATCCAAACCCTCGCCAAGAGAAAAACTGCAAAACAATCATTCTTAGCATCGCGCAGTTAAGGAAAAATCAATGGCCAATAAAATCTCTGGCAACACCAGCGGCGCAGACAGCGCAGGACCCAGCAGGTCTTGTCGTTTTTAATAGTGTGGCGGTCACGATAGACGGTACGACAGATGTTTCGGGCGTCAATCTTCGTAGCCGCGCCAAAAATGCCAGCAACGCGCAATCGTTGTAAATAGAAAAACAAAAAGTTCGGGGGTTGTGTTGCGTTCGTCCCCGGAACGACTCCCCAGAGGGGAGCGTACTTCTGCGGCGCAGCAAAAGGCGGCCTCATCATCTTCAGTGGGGCCGCCATTTTATTTAGTTCATTCGCAGCAAAAAGGATAAAAATAAATGTCGATTGCAGGGAAATCCGTTATCTTCACGGACGCAATTACTTTGCGGAACAATTCACCCACCGTCCGATTGAATAATCAACCCACGCTGATTGTGAGCAGGTCATCGTCGGACCCGCAAACGAAGCCCATCAGCTTCGCTGGAAACATTCAGTGCGTCAATTTCATCAACCCCGTCGCCGCACTCTTGCTGAGTGCCACGCTCATTCAAACCGCGAGCTATTTGTTCGTGAATACAGGTCTAGGCAAGGCTACTTTGACCTTGGATAACGGCGGCACAGTTGGTGGTCTTCCGACCTTCATATTGGCGTCGGGACAAGCCATCGAGTTCCAATTCGACGGCCAAAATTTGAGTTAAGGAGTTTCAAATGAACCAACGAGTCGGTGTTGATTTTTTCCAAGCCCGTATTCAGACAGATGTACCTAAACGTATGGTGCCAACTTCAACGTGGACGGTTCGCGAGTGCCCTGTGTGTCACAAATGGGCTCGTACATTAGTCAAGCCATCGTTCAACGATTTTCAATCAGAAATCTGTGTTGACTTCTGTGAGGGCGACAAAAAGTATCCTTCAGCTTATGTCAGTTTTCGCGGGAGTTGGATTCAAGACGGACACGTTGTTGTCGAAACTCTCAGAGGGTCGGATGGCAAAGACGGGAGGGATGGCCTGACGCCAACCCGAGAAGAGTTGGTCGGCCTGCTCAAAGAAGTTCTTCGGGAACAGGGATTTTGGAGAAGACTATTCGGGAGGATTAAATGATTCAAAAGGGGAAAACGTGAAATTCTTTAGCAAAATTGTCAGTACACTTCGCAGTTGGTTTCACCTTTTGTTCTCAGCACCCGTAGATTCTCGCACTGTGAAACCGCAAGATTGCCGTATCACTGTACCAGTAGATTCAAGAGTCGCAGGAGTTGTTGATTCGCGTCGCTAATCCCGCCCCGGATTAGACCGTCTTAGACGGCTATTCATAACGGCGTTCCGCAAATTGTCAACATAGGGTCTGTTTTGTGCCACGGTGCCGCCTAAGTCGTGGGAAGAGCACAGAACACAAACCCAGAAGGTTAGCGGCAACTGTTACAAGAGAATCGTAGCAAGATCAAACGATAAACTCAGGTCATTGACCAACTCAAAAAAGGTTGGTCTGTGGCAAAGGAAAATTTTGATGCAACTCGCGGGGGTTTTGGCTACGAGAGCCCCAACGAGGGGCAGTCTAATGATTGGTGGACCCCCCCCGTATTAGTAGATGCTCTTGGACAATTTGATTTCGACCCATGTGCTGGTGTTGGACAGAAACCGCTTGCCAAGACAACTATAGTTCTTCCTTGGGTACCCGTCGTTCGTGTAAAGGGAGAGGCTCGCTTATGCCAATGCTCGGGATGTTTGCTTCCCTACTCGGAGATTTGCACTTGTGGTACTTGTAGTTGCGACAAGCACATAGAAGCGCATTTTGAAAATTGTGGAATCGAGCAACCCTGGCAAGGGCGTGTATTTTGCAATCCTCCTTATGGGCCGCACGTTGGCAAGTGGGCCGAAAAGATGGCCGAACATTGTGATGGCATCTTGCTTATCTTCGCCCGTGTAGAGACAAAAGCGTGGCGAATCATCTGGGAAAATGCTGACGCGATTCTGTTCCCGTTCAAGCGGATTACTTTTCAAAAACCAGATGGGAGCGCCGCGAAGTCAGGGACCGCGCCATCGGCGTTTTGTGCTTACGGCTTAGAGAATGTTGAAGCATTACGTCACTCTGGAATTGAAGGGGCCTTGGTCGAGTACGTCTCTATCACTACTCCCGAGCACGTAGACATTCACTTCGAAGGACAGGAGAGGTCTCTAGGGAAGAAAAATGAGGACGAGTAAACGACCTATTTGGAAGACTTTGAGTTTCATAATGCGTGTTAGGACAACAGAATTCGAGGTCTTGGCCGACGCTCTTGCTGGAGAACTGGAAGACTCGGCCCGTATGACGCACGGATGCGCCGATGTGACCCGCGTAACGGCTAGGGTCAACGGGAAGATCGTAGATTTTCGACGCAAGAGGAAAGGATGAAAATGGAAAACCAAACAACCTTAGATACGGTCTTTGACGAAATCAATCAAGAGGGTGAATGGCGCAACCTCTTGGCGAAACAACTGAATATCCTGCTGGGCCGCGCCCGATATTTCAAAGAGACCTCGAACGATGAGAGCGATAAGGAGGCCGAGCAAGCCACGCTGTCCGTCGTTGAGCGAGTGAGTGCATTTGAGGAAGTGACGAAGACAGCTTGACCAAATTTCAATAGGAGGAAGTAGCGGTCAGTCAAAAACTGAACATCAGCAGTAACCCTCTCGACGGCGATCCTGCCGGGCTCAGAGGGCCGCGAAATGTCAATGTCATGGATGAGAAGGAACTCTCGGCAGCCCCTTCAGAGCTGTGCTGTAGCCGCGTAAGCGCCGCGCCTGCTATCATTGCTCCCGCAACGGTTCGAACGGTTCATCGGAGAGGAAAATCGATGAGCCGAAGAATCGGTCAGAACGGAAGCATAGAACTGCGAAATGGAGCTTGGAGAGGCAGGTATTTAGTGGATGTTCCAGGTCAAGCGGAACGCCAAAAGAGGTCTGTCATCCTGGGCTTCAAGAAAGAAATGACCAAGAGCGAAGCGAAACGGAAGTTGAAGGAGATCATCCGGCAAGAGGGAATTGACCTCCCAACGTATGCGATCCCTTCGAGTCTCAGCTTTGCTCAAAAGGTCGAACAGTGGGAAAAGAACTACGTGGCTAAGAGGAAGCCTTCAAACCAAGACTTGATTCATTACCACCTCAAGGTCTACCTTCTGAAAAAATGGGGAAAGACCCCGGTGGACCTCATCACTCCTGAGGCGGTGAACGAGTGGGTGGGTGCGCCAGAACTGGCTCACTTGTCTCCCGTCACAATCAAGGGAATCGTGAGGACATTGCAACTTGCGCTTGGTAAGAAGTTCGGCAAAGCGATCTCATACCCTTCGCAGGGTGAGGTTGAGACTGACCCAAGGTGCTACTTGGCAGAAGAAGTGAGTCAAATTGTTGAAGCGGCCAAGGGACAAGACAAAGTGCTGTTTAGACTTGCCGCCGAGACAGGGGCGCGTGCTGGCGAACTATATGCTCTGACCGTTGATGATCTGCTGTTCGATCTCAACGTCATCTACATTAATAAGAGCATGTACCGCCAGAAAACGGGCTCACCCAAAACCAAGAATGCAACCCGATGGGTCAATGTCAAGCCGTACGTGATGGAAATGCTGAAGGAACATTTGAACGGCAGAACCGAAGGGCTGGTCTTTCAATCTAGAAGAAAGACACCTCTCGTAAACTGCTCCGTTCTCAACAAGCACCTTCATCCGTTGCTTCGCAAACTCGGTTTGAAGCGTGGTGGTATGCACGGTTTCAGACACCATCGGGTGAGCACCTTAGTCATGGCAGGAACTCCAATCGAGGTAATCAAGAAGTGGGTCGGTCACGGTAGCGAAGAAATGATTCGTCGCTACACTCATCTTCGTCCCGATTTTATGCGGGATGAATTGGCGAGAGTGCCCGATTTCGCTCCTAAAAACGCACTAAAAATCGTTGAGATTGCCCCAGTTGCCCCACAATTAGCAGTCGCGGTATGATGTAAGTCAGTTGTTTTCATACTGCTGGGAGATCGTCCAACGGTAGGACTCCAGATTCTGGATCTGGCTATCTAGGTTCGAATCCTAGTCTCCCAGCCATTTTTTTTGCACTTAGCGCTGCACTTCTCACTCGCGAACCATAATGCGCGCCTCCGGCGGCTCCGGCATCTTTGCAAAAAACAGAGCAACGATTCCCAAGGCGGCAAGGGCGGAATTCAATTCGAAAGCCAGCTTGTAGCTGTGGTAGAAATCAAAGAGTCTGCCGCCCAGGTAGCCGGCGGGCGAACAAAAAAGAGCTGCGAGCACCAGCATCATTCCGTTCACCTTCGGGAAAGCGGCTGGTCCGTAATAGTTTCCCGTAACAGTGTTCAGGCAAATGAACGTCCATCCGAAACCCGTGCCGTAGAGAATCGCGGCGCTGTAAGCGATCCACAACGCATCCGGAGAAACGCGAATTGCCAGGAACGATCCCAAAAAATAACAACAGAAGCCTAGCATGAAAGCGAAGCGTCCCTCCATGGCATCCATCAACCAGCCGCCAATCAAGCGGCCGAAAACGGCGCCAAGTGTGAAGAGGCCCATCGCCCATGCGGCGTCCGCCGAAGAAATGCCCACACCCTTCAAGTGCAGAATCCAGTGAGCCGTGAAAAAGAAAAACGGAAATTGGCAAGCAATGGCGCCGATGAGAATCATCCAGTAGGCAAGAGTTTCGTAGGCCTGATGATGTGGCTCCCACAAAGATTTAGTCACACGTGCGCTGGCCACTGCCGACTTTGTAGAGGGCGATGGGTCCGGGCCGCCATCCACCATCTGGCCGAGGTCTTCAGGACGTTCTCTTACAAAAAGAAATGCGACAACCGCTGACAGAACAGAAATCCCCGCCACAATCGCCCACGCTTGCCGCCAATTCCCGCCATTGGCCGTCAGGATACGGTTGATTAGCGGAGCAACGAAAAACCCCGCGAATCCGGAAGCCGAGAGCGTCACCGCCATGGTCCTTCCGCGATAACGCCGGAACCACCGGGTGATGGCCGTGGCTGCTGGAACGATGGTCCCAAAACTGATTCCTGTCGCGGTGAGCACACCGAACCCCACCCAATAGTGCCAGGGTTTAGCGGCGATCAAAGATAGCCATAGAGCGCCCACCAAAATCAGGGCTGAACCGATGCCGAATGTCTTACGGATTCCCCAGCGAACAATAGACGCGCCAACGAGGATCGAGGGAATGCCTACAAAGAGGTTTAACAGTGTAAATCCCATGCCGAAAGCGCTGCGGCTCATGGGAATTTCTTTGAGCATGTAGGTGTTGATGACCGCCCCGCCGTAAAGCGGGAAGCCCATGTTCAGGAAATCCAGAAGCCAAAGAAAGAAAACCAGCTTCCAACCGTAAAAGCCGCGTTTCGAGGTCATATCCGATTTTGTTCGTGGCCCGGAGCGGACGTGCCGCTGTGGAGTTGCGCCGAACAACGAAGAGCTTGGAGGATATCAGGTTCTTGAGAAATCAGAAAAACGCGGGCCTGATGCGCGATTTCTTAGTAATCGAAGAAAACGGTTTCATCGGCGCCTTGCAGAATGACGTTCCATTCGAGCGCGCTCGCAACAGAAGTGTTCCTCGCGATCAATGTGCTGCGGCGCTCAGGGTCGACGAGATTCAAAACATAATCGTTCGCGTTCGCCGCTTCCTCAGGGAAATAAATTCGCGTCACCAGCCGCAGTTGTAATCCTCGTGCGAACACAGACACGGCAATGTGTGGCGCCTGCATCTTTCCATCAAGACCTGGCACGGGCCCTGGTTTTATCGTTGTGAAATGGAATCCACCTTTCTCATCAACTCCAATCCGGCCGAAACCCCGAAAATCCGGATCGAGTGGTTTGTCTTGCGTGTCCTCTGGGTGCGCATATTTGCCGTGGCTGTTTGCTTGCCAGATTTCGAGCATCGCATCCGGAACCGGTTTCCCGTTTCCGTCGAGGACGCGGCCCGCGATCGCTATCTTTTCTCCGGAGACTCCTGTTCCCACCAACTCGGTTTTTGTCAGGCGGGCGAGGCCGATGGAGAAGAAGGGACCTACGGTTTGTGATGTGGTGCCCCGAAGCGTCATTTCATTTCTCCATCGGCGTGGCTTCGCGGCCATTCAGAATAATGTCGAAGCGAAAGCCCAGCGCCTGATCGGGGATCGTGTTTGCCCAGTCGAAAACGGAAATCAGACCGTTCCGGGCCTGTTCATCCGCGGTGCAATTGAAAATGGGATCGTAGAGAAGGAGCGCATCGCCGGGAAAATACATTTGCGTAACGAGCCGCGTGGCAAATGCCGGCCCGAAAAGAGAGAAATGAATATGCGCCGGACGCCAGGCGTTGTAATGATTCCGCCAGGGATACGCACCCGGTCGGATGGTGACGAAACGGTAGCGGCCTTCATCGTCCGTCAGCGTGTGCCCACACCCCGTGAAATTCGGATCCAGTGGAGCGTCGTGCTGGTCCACTTTATGCAGATAGCGACCAGCCGCGTTCGCCTGCCAGACTTCGACAAGCGTATGCGCAACCGGCCGAGAGTCCTCATCCAGCACTCGCCCGCTAACGATAATCCGTTCGCCGAGTGGTTCGCCGCTGTGTTGCCGGGTAAGATCGCACCCCTTCGGGTCAACGAATTCTTTTCCAAATAGAGGCCCCGTGACCTCTGTGAGTGTGTGCGGTATTTGCACCAGCGGTTTCGACGGAGCGCGTAAGACGGAGGAGACATATGGCGGATGAAGATGCTTTGGCTGCGTTCCCGGGGCCGGCCGCCGGTATCCCAAGATATTGTTCATGCGATGGTTCTCCCTACACTCTCACTCCGCAAAATCATTCCGAGCACATCATGTCCTATTTGAATGCGTCACCGTGGGAACAGCCGGGCCGCATTGTCGTATAAGATTTTGCGCTTAGTAGCGGCTTTTAACGGCACGGCATTAAACTTCTCGACATTTCCCTTCATGTCCGAAACGCCCGGGCTCGGCCAGTCCGTGCCCCACAAGACTTTGTCTGCGATCTCTTCGATTCGCGGAAAATATTCCTTCAATTTGTGGGGAGGGATGCCGGAAATATCCATGTGCATGTTCTTGTGACGGCGAACAAGGAAAAACGCTTCGTTCATCCATAGCGGCCTGCCGCCATGCGCGAGGATGACCACGAGATTGGGGTAGTCGATGCAAACATCGTCGCAGAGCATCGGTTGCGCGTGTAGATTCCTGGCCCCAGGGAAAATCGACGTGCCCGTGTGGATCATGACGGGCATGGCGTTTGCTTGCGCTCGTTCGTAAATCGCCGCGAGGCCGCGATTGCCATGCATGTAATCGTTGGGAGATAGCGCCTGGTGAGAAGGATGGATTTTGATGGCACGAATGCCGAGCTTGGCGATGCGGTCCACTTCCACGGCGGGATCGGGAACGCTGCCCGGGTGCACGCCCCCGAACGCGATCAGGCGATCGGGGGCGGCCCTGCAGTACTTCGCATTCCAGTCATTTACTTCGGGTGTAAGACCGATGATAGCGGGTGCCACGTAGTTGATCAGTCCCGCGCGTTCGACTCCAATGGTGTCCAGAAAGGCGAGGAATGCTTTGGGATCGGCGGAAAATCTTTCCACGTCAGCGTAGTCCTGGCGCCCGTGCTTGATCAAATCCAACGCTGATGCTTTCACCATGCGGTCCGGCATGATGTGAACGTGAATATCTATGATGGGTTGCAGAGATCATCCTCCTTCGCAGAGGTTCGCAGTTTTTCTCTGATGCTTTAGTTGAAGCGCACGTATTCAAAGTTCAATGGATGATTGTTGATTCCGCGCGTCGGCGGTGCAATCCAATTGGCAAACTTGCCCGGCTCCACGACTCGCCCGCTCATCAGCGACTGCACATAGGCATAATCCTTGGCACTTGGGAGCCATTCGAATTCGTGGCTCTTCCAAGCCTCTTCGCTCAAGACTTCTCCGTCCGGGCTTATCAAATGGCCCGCGAAATTGCCGATCGCGCGATGAAAGCCCTTGTGCGGCAAGGTCACCTGGAACGGGATGCCCGCATTGTCAATCACGCGCTGCCAGCGGCCAACTCCATCAGCAATCTCTTCGATATAGTCATCACGCAAGCGTTCGTTCAACGCTGTCAATGCCGGTACATTCTTCTTGAGGATTTTTCCACCCACGACTTCGGAAACCGGGTATTCCGCTTCCGCCAGCACATGATCGTCCTCCAGCTTGGTTTCGCGGAAGCGCCCTTTCAGCCCACTGGTGTAATAGTTCGCAGCATTCGAAGAAACATCCGAGCCGTACAGGTCGAGCGTCACGCTGTAGTGGAAGTTCAAGTACCTCTGTATCGTTTGTAAGTCAATCACCCCAAGCGCGCGCACATCCGAGGGATCTTCGACTTTGTGTTCCTTCATCACTTCGCAAGTCCGCTGAATGATGCGGCCAACTCCGGTCTCGCCGACAAACATATGATGAGCCTCTTCGGTGAGCATGAAACGGCAAGTGCGGGCCAGGGGATCAAAGCCCGATTCAGCGAGAGCGCAGAGTTGAAATTTGCCATCTCGGTCGGTGAAAAAAGTAAACATGTAAAAGGCTAGCCAATCCGGCGTCGGCTCGTTGAAAGCGCCAAGAATACGCGGATTGTCGGCGTCACCGGAGCGCCGCGCGAGAAGCGATTCAGCTTCTTCGCGGCCATCGCGGCCGAAGTAGCGGTGGAGCAAGTACACCATGGCCCAGAGATGGCGTCCCTCCTCGACGTTGACCTGAAAAATGTTTCGCAGATCGTACATCGAAGGGCAGGAGGACCCCAGCATCCGTTGCTGCTCCACGGAAGCTGGTTCGGTGTCGCCCTGAGTGACGATCACACGGCGCAAAGTCGAGCGGTACTCGCCGGGAACTTCTTGCCAGGCAGCTTGCCCTTTGTGAATTCCAAAATTCACTTCCCGCTTATCGTCGCGGGGTTGCAAGAAAATGCCCCAGCGATAGTCCGGCATCTTCACGTAACCGAACTGCGCCCAGCCATCTGGTTCTACGCTGATGGCCGTTCGTAGATAAACTTCATAGTTGTGGCTTTCGTTCGGCCCCATGTCATACCACCAGCCCATGTAGGCGGGCTGCCAATGTTCCAGGGCACGCTGCAAAACCCGGTCTCTACCCAAATCGACGTTGTTTGGAATTTTTTCCGTATAATTAATCATGGCAATCTCCTCAGAACTACGGACTCGATTCCGCTCACTAAACTCTTTCCCAGTTGAATTTCACGGGTGCGCCGGTTCCGTAAACTTTCAGCGCCCCGCTTGTACCGACGGCGTTCGGGCGGATGAAAATCCAGTTCTGCCAGGCGGAGAGGCGGCCAAAGATGCGCGTCTCTAGAGTTTCCCCCGGGCCAAATCTTAGATTTGCTTCGAGCCCCGTCAGGGCGTCGGGCGATTGCGCGGCACGAGATTCGATAGCCTGGCGGATTTCGTCTTCCCAGTCGAGATCGTCGGGGGCGGCGGTAACTAGCCCTGCGTCGAGCGCCTCGCGAGCGGCAAGCCGGTTTCCAATCAGGCGGCGCAAAGCGTCGATCTGCGCCTCATCACCGTAGAAACGCGCTGCGAGCCGCGAGAGTTTGTTTACCATCGGTAGCGGTCCGAAATTCATTTTCGAAAGCGTCATGCTGGCGATACTCCCGGCCTCCTGGGTATCGCGCATGTAAACGCGGTCTGCGGCCAGCGCCAACTCGAGAAGCGTGCCGGCAAAGCAGGACCCCGGTTCGACAATTGCATAAATCGAACGGGATGTGACATCGATGCGAGCAAATGTCCGCCGCATCATTCCCAGCACTTCGCGAACAAACCAATTTTTCTGATTTTTCACAATGAATTCGTCGGTGCTGACGACGGTGTCGGGATTTCCGGCGGTTTTGAAAATCCACAACCCCAAATCCAGTTCGCTGGCGCGCAAACTCAGAATGGCATCATCCAGCTCGCGCGCCATTTGCAGTGGCCACCAATTCGCGCCAGCCGCAATGACCTCTTCCAAGGTGTCTTCGACACCGGACTCCGGGGCACGGACCGTGATGGTTGCCGTGCGAGCCTCGCGATCGCATTGCACGTCGACAAATCCGTAGTGCAAGCCGGCTTCATCGCTAGTCTTATTTAGACTAGTCAAAATTATGCCTCTTGCTCCGCCCGGGCGATCGCTGCCCTCCGCAAGTTTCAGCGCGCGTTGTCTGATGTGCTCGGAAAACTGCTGCGTTTTGACCGCATCATCGACCAGCCGCCATTCCTTGGCTCTCTGCCCGCGAACGCCATCCGGATTGGTGCAGAACATGTCGGCATGGTCGCGGCGCACCTTGCGCTTGTCGGTGACGCGAGTGAGTCCGCCAGTTCCAGGAAGAACACCTAGTAAAGGCAGCTCAGGCAGACTGACCGCGGACGAGCGGTCGTCCACGAGAATGATCTCATCGCAAGCGAGTGCCAGTTCGTAGCCGCCTCCGGCTGTCGTTCCATTGCAGGCAGCAACGAATTTCAAACCTGAATGTGCGCTCGCATCCTCAATGCCATTCCGAGTTTCATTCGTGAATTTGCAGAAATTGACTTTCCACGCGTGTGAGGAGAGGCCAAGCATGTAAATGTTAGCGCCGGAACAAAAAATGCGATTCTTCGCACTGGTGATAATTACCGAACGAATTTCCGGGTGTTCGAAACGGATGCGCTGCAAGGCATCATGCAGTTCGATATCGACGCCGAGGTCATAAGAATTCAATTTCAGTTTGTAGCCTGGGCGGAGGCCACCGTCTTCGGCAACATCCATCGTCAACGTCGCCACCGGGCCCTCAAAAGTAAGACGCCAATGTTTGTACCGCGAAGGATCGGTCTGGAAATTGACCCCTTCCAGCTCCGGCTTGGATTCTTGAGCAGCGACTACGTCCACGAGATCCTCCTACTGCAAATTCGCCTGCAATACTGTTCTCAATCTGGAAAAGCTCTCTTCCACCGAACTGCCCGACGTGTCTAATTCCAGATCCGCTTGCCGGTAGAGAGGCTCGCGAGCCTCGAGTATGCGGCGCAGATCTTCCATCGCCTGGTCGTTCCCGGCCATCGCGCGAAAATCTCCCTGCTCCAGCACGCGGGACATGTGCTCTTCCGGCTGCGCCTTGATCCAAATGGTGTAGCAATGGGACAGCAGGTAATCGAAAGTATCCTTTTCAGAAACCACCCCTCCGCCAACGGACACCACGGCGCACTCCCGCTCCGAGAGTACTCTGGTGAGAGTGCGGCGCTCGATCGCTCGATAACCGGATTGACCGTAGAGCGAGAAAATCTCTCCGAGCGGCATTCCCGTATCCCTCTCGATTTCTCCGTCCAGTTCGATGAAGGGGACGCGCTGCTCCAGCGCCAGCCTGGATCCCAGCGTTGACTTGCCGGCTCCACGCAGCCCAATAAGCGCAATGCGCTTGCGGCGGGTCTTCTCTCCAGGACTGAAGTCCCGCATCAAACGGAAGACCACATCCTCAAGGCGGTGATTGGGGAGACGCTCGAGAAATCGCTGGATCATCTGCTTTTCAGCGGGCTCTTCGACTTCGGGGGCGAATAATTCGACCAGAGAAACATGAAGAGCGGCAGCAATTCTGCGGAGCAAAACGATCGAGACGTTTCCTTCGCCAGCTTCGAGCTGAGCAAGATGACGTTCCGACACGTCCGATTCGCGTGCCACGGACTTGCGAGTCATTCCCCGGAGGCTGCGAAGTTGACGAACGCGTTTGCCGAGAAAGAGCAGGAAATCCCCGTCGGGAATTGAGGCAGAGCGGGGGAGAGGCGCGACCTTGGAATTGGTGCCGGCAGGTGTGCTCATGCGTCCCCAGAACGAGCATGCATTATAATACATATTGACCGGGCGCCGTCAAGAGTTAGAAGCAGTTTCTAGCGTGAGGAAGTCTGAAAATACGGCCATACTCGGCCCAGCCTTGTTAACACATTTGTATTCTTAATGTTACATGGATTGCATGCTTGCCTAACGTTTCTGAGAGGCCCGGTTCCAATCCACCGAGATATGCAGTATTATTCCCAGTTTCAGTGGGTACTCGGCATTCTACTTTCACTCTCTGAAGTTGGTTTCGGTCTAGTAAGGGTGGATGTCAATGGAGGTTCACCGATGAAGTTGCCGAACTACATGGTGGGTCAGTGGAGCACAGGCGCTGGTCCGGGTGAAATGCTCATCGATCCAGTCACCGGAGATGAACTGGCGAGCATTTCTTCGCAAGGCGTTGATCTTGAAGCTACCCTTAACTTTGCGCGCACTCAGGGCGGGCCGACCCTTCGGGAACTCAGCTACGCTCAGCGCTCGGAACTCTTGGCCAAGATTGCAGAAGTGCTGGCCGCAAATCGCGACGAATATTTTCGGCTTTCACTTTTGAACTTGGGAGCAAACCAGGCCGATGCTTCCTTTGACGTGGACGGCGCAATTTACACCATGAAGTACTACGCCAAAATTGGCAAGGCGCTGGCGGAAGGGAAAATGCTGAAGGAAGGCGCCCAGATTTCGCTCTCAAAGACCGGCGTGTTTGTGGGGCAGCATTTTTTGTTGCCGTCGAAGGGCGCCGCTGTGTTCATTAATGCTTTCAATTTTCCCGCTTGGGGTTTCTGCGAAAAAGCAGCGCCGGCACTGCTCTCGGGCGTCCCGGTCGTGGTTAAGCCCGCTTCTCCCACAGCTTGGCTGACGCATCGGATGGTGGAGGATATCGTGAAAGCGAATCTCTTGCCGCCCGGTGCGATTTCCATCATCTGCGGATTGGCTCGCGAACTGTTGAACCATGTTCGAGAGGAGGACATCGTTTCATTAACGGGCTCGGCAGAAACCGCCGCGCGCATTCGCTCCAATGCAAACATTTTGCAGCGTTCCGTACGGGTGAACATCGAAGCCGACAGCATGAATTCCGCGATTCTAGGCCCTGATTGCGCTCCCGGAACGGACCTGTTTGATTTCCTCGTGAAAGAAATTGTGCGCGAGATGACCTTGAAAGCCGGACAGAAATGCACGGCCATCCGGCGTGTGCTGGTTCCTCGCAAACAGTTGAAAGCTCTTGGTGATGCGGTCACTGAGCGCTTAAGTGCCGTCAGAGTCGGGAATCCTAGGAACCCCGATTCAAAGATGGGACCGGTGGTCAATAAAGCCCAACAGTCCTCCTGCCAGCAAGGGCTGGCGAAATTGAAGGAAGAATGCGATGTGTTGTTCGGCGATGATAAAAATTTTCTGCCGATCGATGCCGATCCACAAAAATCTGCGTTCGTGCAACCGACACTTCTCAGCTGCAAGAATGGACTTGATGCAAAATACGTGCATGACGTCGAGGTTTTTGGTCCTGTGGCGACGCTGGTAGCGTACGACGGTTTGGAGGATCTCATCGCAGTCACGCGCCGAGGATTAGGTTCGCTGGTGGCCTCGGTCTTTTCCAATGATGCAAGCTTCCTGAGCGAAACAATTCTCGGAATAGGCGATCTCCATGGAAGAGTGCTGGCCGTAAATTCCGCCGTGGGGGCCCAGCACACCGGCCACGGCAATGTCGTGCCCAGCTGTTTGCATGGCGGGCCAGGAAGAGCGGGAGGCGGCGAGGAACTTGCCGGATTGCGCGCCCTGCTGCTTTATCATCGCCGGTTTGTCGTGCAGGGGCCGGCTGACTTTATAACGGAATTGGCGGGATTATGCTCCGACGCCTCTCCGCTACACTCATAGGCCTCCCCAGCTGAGGCAAGTCCAAGAGTCAGCGGATTGAGGACGTGGTTTGTAACTTTTTGTTACAATCGGACCTCAGACCTTCCTCACCGGCACTCTATTTAACCTGTTTATTTCTAATAACTTACGTCAAATAACTCGTTGGGTGCGAACGTGCTGTTCTAGGAGTGCCCGGGGCGCGCCTCGACTGGGCCGCTCCATTGGAGTACACGAATGAAACAGTACTCGTACCGCTCTCAAAAAGGATTCTCCTTGCTGGAGATCCTGACCGCACTCGCCATCATCTCCATCATCCTCGCGATGGCGATCCTGAACTACGGCAGCATCCTGCCAAATTTTAAGGCCAATTCGGCCATGGACCAACTGCTCTATCGGTTGCGCTCTGCGCGCGAGCAGGCCATTGCCCATCGCCGGCAGGTCCAAGTGGAATTCGTGGGGAACAACCAAATCAGGATGACGGAGATATGGCTAACTGGCATTGCCCCTCCGCCATCGACTTATTCCTTCGAAGGTGGAGCGCAATTCATTACCTTCGCCGCGCTCCCAGACACGCCAATGGCGTTTGGAAATGCCGCCCCTGTGTACTTTGGGGGAATTTCCGGTGGGCCGCCGATTATGAAATTCACTACCAACGGGTCTTTTATCGATGGGGGCAACACGCTGGTCAATGGAACGGTGTTTTTGGGACTTCCGGGCCGCGCCTCGACAGCCCGCGCCATCACCATCCTTGGCGCCACTGGCCGCGTTCGTGAATACCACTGGGATGGAACCCAGTGGCAGGAATAGGGAGAATGCCCATGACAAAAAACCTTCGCCGCCGCAATTCACAGTCGGGCTTCACGATTCTGGAAGCGATCATTGCCATCGTGATCCTATCCTTCGGCATTTTGTCCCTGGCCGCGGTCTATGCGCAGGGCATCCAGGTAGCAAACATGACGCAACTGGATTACATCGCCGAAAAGAAGGCTGAAGAAGCCGTGGAAACGATTTTCGCGGCACGAGACGCAAAATTGCTCGCGTGGACCAACATTCGCAACGTTACCGGATCTGGCGGAGCGAATGACGGTGTCTTTATGGTAGGACCGCAGCCACTCTTGGCCGCGGGCCCAGACGGGCTCTATGGCACTGCCGATGACGACACGGCCAACCCAGACACAGTGATCCTGGGCCCAGGTCCCGACAAGATTCTAGGCACGGCGGATGACATTGTGATGTCCCTGAAGAACATGACGCGCACGATCGCCATCATCGACGTTCCCGGCGAATCGGGGCTTCGGCAGATCACCATCACCATGACGTACACCGTTGGTGCGATGTCACGGCAGTACACCCTGGTCAGCTATGTCGCGCAATTCTCTTGATCGTGGATTGAGGAGCAGCTCATGAAGAAAAACTCCGGTTTCACGCTGGTGGAATTAATCATAGGAATGGGCATCACGATGGTGGCGCTGGCCGCCGCAGTGATGATGTTCCGCGATTCCACAAGGGCCAACACCAACGTCACGCAAACCTCGGACATGAGCGACAACATGCGCGCTGGGTTGAACCTAATCGTGCAAGATCTCATCCAGACGGGCACGGGAATACCGACGGGCGGGATTAACATCCCCAACACCGCGAACGCGGCCGCCTGCAACACCGGTGGTAAGGTCAATCGCCCCCCCGCCGTCCTGAGTTTGACCTTCAACGGGCCCAATACTGCAAACCCCGGCTGCAATACCATCCTGCCGGCGATTGAACCCGGCTCTGACTTGGGTCCGACGGTTACCAGCCCCGATGGGACTTCAGGTCCCAAGACCGACATCATCACTATAATGTATGCCGATAACACACTAGCCATGGACGCCAGGCAGATTAATGGCGCTTCCTGTCCTGCCGGAGTGATAGCCGCGAATGGATCTTCCATCACATTTGATGCTACTTGCGTGACGCTCGGCGCAGCGGGCATTCCCGTCAATCCGGGTGACCTGCTCATGATCTACAACAACTGGGGTAATACCGTGCAGACCGTCACCAGCGTTGCTGGCCAGACTCTTAATTTTGCAGCCGGCGATGCTTTCAACCTGAACGGGCGTACCGCGAGCGAAACCGCCGGAACCATTAAACAACTTCAAAATCCACCTTTCACTGGAACCTACCCTCCCAGCAATTGCACGCGCATCTGGATGATCACCTACTTTCTCGATACCACCACGGATCCAAAGCATCCTCGCCTGATGCGCGGCGTCAACTTCAATACCCCGCAACCTGTGGCGGAAACCTTCGAAAACCTCCAGTTTGCCTACAACTTTGACGATGGCATCACGAATCCGGTCAACCAATTCGTGGTCCCGGCGGTTCCCGCCCCCACGGGGGACAATGAAAACCAAATCCGCTCAGTGAACGTTTACTTGGGTGCGCGTTCGACCACCACTGCGGCAATCACTGGCCAGTACGTGCGCACCAATCTGAAAACCCAAGTCGCCCTTCGCAGCATGGCGTACTTCAATACCTACAAGTAATGAGGAGCTTGACGATGAGACCGGTGAAAACAACCATGCGAAAACAATCAGGCATTGCGCTGATTACCACGATGCTTCTGCTGTTGCTGATGTCCGCCATGGTGGTGGGCTTCATGCTCCTGGTCACAGAGGGCCAGCGGCTCTCCGGCATGGACCGCGACCAGATTCGCGCCTTCTATGGCGCGGAATCGGGCATGGAGAAGCTCACTGCTGATCTTGGCTCTCTCTTCGGCACAACTTACGCCCCAAGCGGGGCGCAAGTGAATGCGATTGCTCTGACTCCCCCGGTGCTTCCGTCAAGTTCCGGCGTTTCGTACGTCGACGTGCTGGGCAACAGCACTTATACGATCGGTTTTCCCCCGGACAACAATGGGAACCCGAAGGCTCAGTTCGCGCAGATTACCTCAGGCTCCAGTGCCTTTCAGGGCATGACCGCGCTGGAAACAACCTACACGCTGACTGTGGCAGCTCGCACGAGCACCGGCGGTGAAGCAAAACTATTGCGGACCACGCAGACCGTTGGCATCCCACTCTTCCAGTTCGGCATTTATTCGGAAACGGATCTTAGTTTCTTCCCCGGCCCCAATTTTAATTTCGGCGGCCGCGTGCATACCAACGGCAACCTGTTCCTGAATAGCGGCGGACCGGCAGGCGCAACGCCAACGCAAACGACGACGACCCAGCTCTGGCTGGCCAGTCCCGTCACAGTGGCCAAAGATATTTTCCGCGACTGCTTGTCGAATACGCATCCCGAGTCCGCCTCTGCACAGCACCCTGGTAGCGTCGAGATCACCAAAGGCGGCGGCACGTACCAGGCTCTCGGCTTCGGTCAAGGAAGCTTAACAAGTTGCCTGGGTACTCCGAAGAATCCGAGCTGGCCCAGTATTTCGGCTTCATTCAATGGCAACCTGCGCAGCGGCGTGAAGCCGTTGAACTTGACCATCACGCTCCTCGGAAATGGCACAACGCAGCCCATAGACATCATTCGGCGGCCAATAGCCGGCGAAAACACCACAAACCCGGGCGTGCTCGGTGAGCGCTACTTTTCCGAGGCGAGCTTGAAGATTCTGCTCTCCGATACTGCCGCTGACATTCTGAGCCTGCCTTGCGTCAGCCCCACCCCTCCGTTCAACCTGGCGTGGCTCGCGATGCCGGTGGCGAATTGGGACCCCGCCAATGCCAGTATCACGCAGCTGTTGGTCAATATGAACGCCGCGGTGCCAAAGACAATTCCCTTGCCACTGGCAGCTTCTGGTGCGGCTGGAACCGCTGTAGGCGGCAATTACACTCAGGGCAGCGCCTTCGTCTCCCCCACCAATCCTGCCCTTAACAACATCACCGGAGGTGACGGCTACTGGCAGCAAGGTCCTACTCAGCTACCCGCAGCGCCGTCCACTTTCCCCTACGGGACTCCTATCGTCACGGGTTTCATCAAGATCGATGCCCAGACTTCCTATGGCAGCCCGTGTGGCACTTGGAAGGACGTAACGCTGGAAATTCTCGGCCTTGGCTATGCCGGAAGGAACATCAACCCCGTGCCTCAGTCCTTCGACGGGAACGCCCTCAACAAGAATTGGGGAGCGACGACATTGCTTATGCAAGGCTCCAGCACTCGCGTTGGGGCAATGGGGCCAACGCCGCCGCTACCCACGCTCCCCGCTATTGATCCCAATACCAACGCAGCTGTCCCGCAGATGATCTACCAGAATGCACCGAGTTTTCCCACTACGACCGCAGTCAACCAATTATTTACGGCGGCTCAGTTCAACAAGAACACTTGTCCGGAGCCGCATCCTAACGCTGTTATCCGGTTGGAGCGGATTCGCGACAATCCTTCTTCAGTGAACGTCAAAACTGGCGCCTTCAACAATCCCGCGAACCTGCCGGATCAGTCCACAATCTCGGAAGTTTGCGGCGTGCGGCCAGACCTTGTCGCCCCCACACTTCCCACACTCAGGAATCCTCTTGGGACGGGCCTTCCTGCGTCTGGTGTTCTGTGGGTACCGCAACCTTTCGACTTCTGGCCGAATACGCTTTTTGATACGCGTGAAGGCTATAACCGGCAGGCTCAGCCCACGGGAACCTACACCGTTGGTGCCGCCACCCTCAACTATTCCAACACTGTCACGCTCGGCGGCGTGATGAACTACATCGAGTTGGACGTCAACAATCTTGCAAGATGGTTTTCCGGCGCGATTGGATCCTCTGGCGCCCTCACGTTGGACCCCAACGTAGCGCCCAACAACTTCGTTGTGTACGTATCAGACCGCCGCAGCAACTATGCCCCTCCGAGCACGATTGCCGGGGCATGGCCGCCGCTTTCACCCTCCGGAAAAGAGACCGGAGAATACGGCTGGGGCGACTTCGTCAACCCATCTGGCATCGGGGGTTGTCCGAACGCTTCGCTCGACACTGGTGAAGACCTCGATGGAACTGGCATTCTTTATACCTATGGCGGAGCCACCTTCCCCCGGGTTCCTGCTCCTTCTACCATTGGACTATCGATAGTTGACGGCAATAACAACTTAACTTACGTCGGTGATACGCTGTTTACAGGGGGCGTTCCGAACAGCCTAACAACCCCCGGGAACACCCTCTGGGCGGTGACTCCGGATCCGCTCTGCCTGACCACCAACGGTGGTTACCCCTGGCCGAGAAGCTTCGTGAAGATTCCCAACGAGGCGCGCGAGAATCCGCCAGCACTGTTCCGTCGGGCCGTAAAGCTCGTTAACGGAAAATCGATCCCCTTGCCGGTTTGCCCGGGTGGGCTCACCTGCGGGTTGACCATTGCCTCGGAAAACCCAGCGTATCTCCAAGGTGACTACAACGCGAATTCGACGGGTAACGGTTTCGCGGATCCCAGCGTGCCCGCTTCCGTCGTTGCGGACGCTTTCACGCTGCTTTCCGATGACTGGAACGACTTCAACACATTCAACTCTCCGTTCAATGTCGGCGGGCGTGCCTCGGCTACCGCCAACGACTACTACCGTCTAGGAGTGGTCGCCGGCAAGGGCCAATCGTTCCCGATTCCTGGCTGGGACAGCACCACCATTGATGGAAGCCAGGACTTCGGAACGGACGGCGGTGTCCACAACTTCATGCGTTACCTGGAACAACTCAGAGGCACGTTGAACTACCAGGGATCGATCGTCAGCCTGTACTACAATCGCCAGGGTGTCGGCCTCTTCAACTCCGGAGGCAACAACTACAGCCCTCCAAACCGTGGCTACCAGTTCGATTCCAACTTCCTGAATCCTTTGCTCCTGCCGCCGCGGACGCCGATGTTCCGCGACGTGAACACGACAGGGTTTACGCAACTCCTTCTGCCGAACCAGTAATTTGCAGCTGGCTGCTGCAGGCGGCGCGGCCCCGTGTCCCCGGGGCCGCGTTCTTTCGGTGGCAAGAAGAACAGTTGTGCGGAGAAGCCGAAACCAGCCTAAGCGAGCTTTGATACACCGGGACTAGATTTGTAAGCATGTTGCCGAGGACCTAGTCGGTTTCCGTCGCTGCGGCACGTCCGGTGCCTGCCTCGACGAATTGACGGGACTGCTGGCGCAATCGTGCACTGAGGGGAGAGAAGTACGTTATGGGAAAGTCTAGTTCAGATTCCGGGGGAGCTCCGTCTTCCAAGTCGCTTCTCTTCATGATGATCGCCATGACTTGCGGATTTTGCATTCTACTTGGCGCTGGATTGCTGATGGCCTCGCGCGTGATTGGTGCTCTCGGCCTTCGCGCTGGAAGCGACAAGACCACCGTGCGGACGCCGCTCGGCGAGTTCCGCGTTGAAAAAGCCAGGGAAGTTGGCCCCGGCTTGCCAGTCTATCCGGCATCGACTCTGGTGCTACCCGGCGCGGCAGCGCACCTTGCGGAAGGTGACGACCGGCCGCAGGTCATCTCCAGCACATACCACACCAACTCTTCCCGCGAGTACGTTGCCAACTGGTATGTCGAGCACTTGAGCCCGGAATTCGCGCGACAGGACGCTGGCCCGAAGAAGTTGCCTGAAGCCTTCCGTGACTCGCGCGTTTCCGATGACGACATCGCGTTCGTCGGCGAACGTGGCGAGCAGGTTCGTGTAGTGGCCCTAGCCATCGACGAAATGGGCACCAAGATCACCCTACTGCGTTCGTACACAAAGCCTCCTGCTCTGCCTCCTGCGACGCCGCAGGCCCAGTAGACACCTCAGTTCCCGAACCTCGCTTCCAGCAAGTCTTACCGCAGCAGGAATTATTTGGTCCTGCCGTTTTGCCTCCACTCACCAAGAACGGCTGCCTCGCGGGCTGAAATTTCCCCGTAATGAATTTGCACCAAAATAAAGTTTGCCGCATCCCATGCTGGGAGAGGGTGGACGCTCATGGGCTTGCCGGAACAAGCACGCTCTCCAACGTCGGCGCCGCCGCGATTCTGGAAAAATGCGACTATAGCGTGAATCTTTCGTAAGAGGCCATCCAACCATGCCACGAATCCAGACCACCGAAGACCGCCGGCTCGAAGAAGCCCGCACCCGGAAAAAGCATTGGAAGCGCTGGGGGCCTTACCTCTCGGAGCGCCAGTGGGGAACGGTGCGCGAGGATTACAGTGCCGGCGGCACAGCCTGGGAATTTTTCCCGCACGATCACGCGCGTTCGCGTGCCTATCGCTGGGGAGAAGACGGCATCGGCGGGATCAGCGACCGCCACCAGATGATGTGCTTCGGACTGGCGTTATGGAACGGGCGCGACTCCATTTTGAAAGAACGGTTATTCGGCTTGACCGGAAATCAGGGCAATCACGGCGAAGACGTGAAGGAGTACTACTTCTATCTCGATTCGACGCCGACGCACAGTTATATGCGAATGCTGTACAAATACCCGCAAGCCGTATTTCCGTATGAGACGCTGGTGGCAGAGAACCAGCGGAGTGGGCGCGGACTGCCGGAATTCGAATTGCTCGACACGGGAATTTTTTCCGGAAACCGTTATTTCGACATTTTCGTCGAATATGCGAAGGCTGACGTCGAAGATATTCTCATTCGAATCACAGCCGTGAATCGCGGGCCGGAAGGCGCCACGCTGCTTGTGCTGCCGCAATTCTGGTTTCGCAACACGTGGTCCTGGGGCAAAGACCTTCGCCGGCCGCTCGCGCGCAAAGGAATGAGCGTGCCGGGGAGCTCATGTGTCGAGTTGCAGCACTGGCAGTACGGCAAGCGATGGCTGCTATGCGCGGGTCAGCCCGAGTTGTGGTTCACCGAGAACGAGACGAACAACGCGCGACTCTTCGGCGGGAAAAATCGATCACCGTATGTGAAAGACGCATTCCACGAATATTTGATTTACGGCAACAAGGCAGCCGTCAATCCAGATCAGATGGGGACGAAAGTGGCGGCGTACTACCCGTTGCAGCTCGACCCTGGCCAATCCGTCACGCTCAAGCTGCGGCTCACTGACCTCGAGCCCCTCGGTGGAATGGATACTGGTGCAGGCACTGTGGGGGGCTACGTCTCCCCCGGTTCGCAAGAGCGTGCCGAGAGTGTTCCGGGCACAAACGATTTTGGCGCAGGCTTCGACGGCGTGTTCGCCACGCGGCAAAAAGAGGCTGAAGAGTTTTACGCCTCCCGCATTCCGAAAGAACTTACTGAAGATGCGAAGGCCGTCATGAGGCAATCCTTTTCAGGCATGCTCTGGTCCAAGCAGTTTTATCACTACGACGTGCGCACTTGGCTGGAAGGCGACCCGGCCGGCCCCAAGCCTCCGGACGAGAGGTGGGACGGCCGCAACAAAGATTGGACGCATCTCTACAACGACGACATCATTTCCATGCCGGACAAATGGGAGTATCCGTGGTACGCCGCATGGGATTTGGCATTTCACTGCATTCCGCTCGCACTCGTCGATCCTGATTTCGCAAAAGAACAGCTCATCCTTCTTTTGCGTGAATGGTACATGCATCCCAACGGGCAATTGCCGGCCTACGAATGGGCTTTCGGTGACGTGAATCCGCCCGTTCATGCCTGGGCAGCCTGGCGCGTATACAAAATCGAGCGGCGCGTGCGCGGCGTCGCGGATCGCGGGTTCCTTGAAAAAGTGTTTCACAAGCTGCTGCTGAATTTCACCTGGTGGGTAAACCGCAAGGATCCAGATGGCGCGAATATTTTTCAAGGTGGATTCCTGGGCCTCGACAACATTGGAGTGTTTGACCGCTCAGCGCCTCTGCCCACGGGAGGCCACCTCGAACAGTCCGACGGCACGAGTTGGATGGGCATGTACTGCCTGAACATGCTGGCGATCGCCCTCGAACTGGCGAAAGAAGACCCTGCTTACGAAGATGTCGCCAGTAAATTCTTCGAGCACTTCGTGTACATCGCCCGGGCTATGAACGATTTCGGCGCGGGCGGTCGGTCGCTCTGGGACGACGCAGATGGCTTCTTCTATGACGTCTTGAAGCTTCCCAACGGCGAAGAACATTTCCTGAAAATCCGTTCGATGGTTGGGCTGATTCCGCTGTTCGCCGTCGAGACTCTCGAGCCGGAGATTGTCGACTGTCTCCCCGGCTTCAAACGCCGCATGCAATGGTTCATCGACAATCATCCGGACGTGCCAGAGCACATTGAAATGACGCAGCGGTCCGCGCGCGGCGTGCGGCGCCTTCTCTCGCTCGTGAATCGCAAACAGCTAAAACGCGTGCTCTGCCGCATGCTGGACGAGACGGAATTTCTCTCGCCCTACGGAGTCCGCGCCCTTTCGCGTTTTCACAAAGATCATCCTTACGAAGTTCATGTGAACGGAAATACGAATCGCGTGGACTACGAGCCGGCGGAATCTTCGACGGGCCTGTTCGGTGGCAATTCGAATTGGCGCGGGCCCATTTGGTTTCCGGTCAACTATCTGCTCGTGGAATCGCTCCAGAAATATCATCACTATTATGGCGAAGATTTCAAAGTGGAGTGCCCAACACATTCCCGCAACGAATCCGATCTCTGGCAGGTAGCTGCTGAAATCTCGCGCCGGCTCATTCACATTTTTCTGCGCGATTCGAATGGCCGCCGGCCGGTGGCGGGCGGCACCGAGCTATTTCAAAACGATCCGCATTGGCGCGACCTGATCCTTTTCTACGAATACTTTCACGGCGACAATGGCGCCGGGATCGGCGCTAGCCATCAAACCGGTTGGACCGGCCTGGTTGCAAAACTGATTGAACAAAGCGGTGAGTAACGTGCCCGAGCTCACGATCCGGGAAGCCACTCTCCAGGATGAAGCGAAGCTCCTGCGTATGATGCGCTTGCTTGCCGAGCAGGAGCCGGGAAAAATCCAGTTCGACGAGTCCGCCGCCCGTGCGACGTTCCGGCGGTTCTTGTCGCTTCCTGCCTTCGGGCGAGTCTGGCTCCTCTCCGAAATGGACTTGCTTGTTGGCTACATCGTGCTGACAATTGGGTTCAGCTTTGAGTTTCACGGCCACGATGCGTTTATCGACGAGCTGTATGTTGATGCCGACTCTCGCCGCCGCGGGTATGGCAAACAGGCAGTTGCGTTTCTCGAAGAGAAAGCCCGCGAGCTGGGCGTGAACGCCGTCCATCTCGAAGTGGATCGCGGCAACGATCCGGCGTTTGAACTTTACCGGCAAAGTGGGTACCAGGACCATGACCGATTCTTGATGACCAAATGGCTGAAGAATCGATAGTCTAGTCTTGACTAATCTAAACTAGACTAATTTGGAGATACCCTGATGGGTGCAAAATTCGATGGGAAAGTAGTTCTGGTGGCAGGGGGCACCGGTGGGTTGGGTCGCGCGGTTGCGCTGGCATTCCTAACCGAAGGCGCTCGAGTCGTCGTGACCTATCGCGGGAAGGAAGAATTCGATGCCTTGAAGAACGCAGCGGGAAAGAACGAGCCGAATCTGGAAGGGCATGCGGTGGATGTCACGGATGAAATTGCGGTGCGCCAACTCGTCGAGAAAATTGTCGGAAAATTTCGCAGTTTGGACGCCATGGTCAACACGGTGGGTGGTTACGCCGGCGGCACGAAGTTGTGGGACCTGGAGACGAAAGTGTTCGACCAAATGCTGGCGCTGAATCTTCGAGCGGGCTACACGCTATCGCGTGCAGTTGCGCGGGCGATGTTGAAAGAAGGCCACGGAGCTATCGTAAACGTAGCCGCAAAGGCCGCGTTCGATCATGCCGGCGGTGCAGCCGCTTACGCGGCTTCCAAATCCGCGGCGGTGGCGCTGATGGATTCTCTCGCCGCGGACCTGAAAGGCACTGGCGTCCGCGTGAATTCGATTCTCCCCAGCATCATCGATACGGAAGTGAACCGCAAGGCCATGCCCACCGCAGATTTTTCGAAATGGCCGAAGCCCGAGGACATCGCGCGCGTCATTTTGTTTTTATGCAGTGCCGACGCTAAAGTCATACACGGCGCCGCGATCCCGGTCTACGGAGATAGTTGAAACTTTCGTTGCGAGAGCGGATCTGAAATAGACGGGCTGGGACCACCGCTCCAGGCAATCCCCATGGTTCGAGGAGCGGCTGGTGTCAGAAAAAGCGGAAGTCCAGTTTGGCCGCGAGGTCTGTGGCGATCTTGCGGCGGCCGAATCGCGCGAGTGGCTGGTCACCAATGGAATTGGCGGCTATGCGTCCGGAACCGTTGCAGGAAGCCAGACGCGCCGCTACCACGGTCTGCTTGTTGCCGCTCTGCATCCACCCGTAGGCCGCACTCAACTGGTCTCGGCCATCGATGAAATCATCCGCTATGCCGGCACGGATTTCTCACTTGCCACCCATCGCTGGGCCAGTGGGGCGGTCGATCCGAAAGGCTTTCTACTCCTCGAGGATTTTCACTTGGAAGGCGCGACGCCGGTGTGGACCTACGCTCTGGCGGATGCGCTGCTGGAGAAGCGCGTCTGGATGCGCCAGGGCGAAAACACGACCTGCATCCAGTACACGCTCGTGCGGGGAAGCAGCGCCTTCGAAATGGACCTAAAAGCGCTCGTGAATTACCGCGACTTCCATTCCTTGACCCACGCGGGCGATTGGCGCATGAATATCACTCCGGTCCAGCAGGGTGTGAAGGTGCAGGCCTTTGACGGTGCAATTCCTTTTTTCTTGAAAAGTTCTTCGTCCACCTGCGAGCCGCGCCACGAATGGTATCTCGGTTGCTACTATGCGGCAGAAACCGAACGCGGTCTGAGCGACAGCGAAGATCGTCTGTTTGCCGCTCTGTTTCGCACCAGACTCGAAGTTGGTGCTAGCGTCACGTTCGTCACAACCACGGAAACAGCGCCCTCGGTTGATGGCGAAACCCTTCTTGCGGAGCGCGCCAATCACGATGTGAAGCTGTTTCATGACTGGCAAGCAAAAAACGAAGCCCTCGCGGAAGAGTCTCCTTCCTGGATTTGGCAACTCATCCTCGCTGCCGATCAATTCATCGTGAAGCGCGGTCTTCCGGAAGAGCGCGATGGCCGGAGCATCATCGCCGGCTATCACTGGTTCGGGGACTGGGGCCGCGACACCATGATTGCCCTGCCGGGGCTGACGCTTGCAACTGGACGCGCAAGTGTAGCGAAGCAAATCCTTTTGGCCTTTTCACGGTACGTGGACGGAGGCATGCTCCCCAACAATTTTCCTGACGCAAGTGGCAAGCCGGAATACAACACCGTTGACGCGGCACTCTGGTATTTCGAATCCATCCGGCAGTACGTCGAAGCAACACAAGATCTCACGACGCTGCAAAGACTTTTCCCGATTCTCGCCGGCATAATTGATGCGCACATCGCAGGCACGCGATACAACATCCATGTGGACCCCACGGATGGGCTTCTCTACGCCGGTGGCCCCGGTGTGCAACTCACGTGGATGGATGCAAAAATCGGGGATTGGGTCGTGACGCCGCGCACGGGAAAGCCCGTCGAGATCAGCGCTCTGTGGATCAACGCGCTCAAAACGTTGGCGGGATTCGCCAGGTTGCTCGCGAGACCGGCGGAGCCCTATGAAAAACTGGCGGCCAAAGCGCTGAAAAATTTTCAAAGGTTTTGGAACGCAGACCGCAATTGCTGCTTCGACGTGATTGATTCGCCAGGCATCGGAAATGATGCGTCGCTCCGTCCAAATCAGATTCTTGCGGTGTCCTTGCCGGAAAGCCCACTATCGCCCGAGCAGCAAAAAGCTGTCGTCGATTTTTGCGCCCTGCGCCTCTTGACCTCGCATGGATTGCGGAGTCTCGCGCCAGGCGAGCCCGGATATGCGGGTCATTACGGTGGCAGCCCTCGCGATCGCGACGCCGCTTATCACCAAGGCACGGTCTGGGGCTGGTTGATGGGACCTTTCGCCCTCGCACACTATCGCGTCTACCACGACCGAAAACACGTGCTGCGCTATGTCGAGCCGCTTGGCCGGCAGATTTATTCGAGCGGACTCGGCACGCTCAGCGAAATCTTTGATGGCGACGCGCCCTTTACGCCGCGCGGTTGCATCGCCCAAGCCTGGACCGTCGCGGAAGTCTTGCGGGCCTGGACTGAAATAATGAACGGGGAAAAACCAGGATCAGCGAGCACTAGTTGATATAGCTGCGTTTGACCAGTTATCCGCGGGACGGCAATTCGTACAATTCGATAAGGACATTGCCCCCGTCCGGGGACTTGACGAGAAAGAAATTGACTCGCGTCCCGTCCGCCCCTGCCCGAGTTTCCGGATAGACGGAAGCTATCTTGAGTTTTTCTTTTAGAACTTGCGATGCGCGGTCGACATTGGTACAGCGATACTCGACCTGCTGGATGCCCTCTCCCAATTTGGCTAGATATTTTGCGATGGCGCCTGAGCCACCCGGTTCGCGCGTGGTAAGAATGTCCAGCGAGATGCCCTCTTTGAATTCCAGGTCGAATTCCTCGGCGTCCTGGTCTGGCGGCACATCCGCGAGTCGTGGCGTCCCGTTGGCAATTCGAATCCGGCTGAAAGTGTCCCTGTGAACCGCGACTCCAACCGTTATGACGGGATTGGGACCGAGAAGTAACGCGGAGAGTTCACTATCGGCCCACCAGCCGGCAACCGCCGATCCTCCCGCTGCCCGGCCCAGGCGGTAAATATCACCTGCGGCCGCAAGCTTGTTAGCTTCATCGGTGGACGCAAGGTCAGCGATCGACTGGGCGAGTGGGCTGGACATAGAACCGTCAAGAATTGTAGCTTGAGGACGGCACGAAAAGAAGCGGCAGCCACGCGGCCTTTTACCTAAGACGCATCGAAAACGGCGGGCGCTGCATCTGAGGAATATGCCAAAGCCAGTATTACTAACAGTGGATGACGACCCGGAAGTCTTGCGGGCCATTGAGCGCGACTTGCGCAGCCGCTATGCGGACCGCTACCGCGTGATGCGCGCGAGTTCCGGCAGCGCCGGCCTCGCTACCCTCAAGGAATTGAAGGCGCGCAACAATCCTGTGGCCCTGCTGCTTGCCGACCAGAGGATGCCCCAAATGGATGGTGTAAATTTCCTTGCCGAAGCCATGGAGATGCACCCGCTTGCCAAACGCGCGCTCCTGACGGCCTATGCGGACACCAACGCTGCCATCGATGCCATCAACGAAGCTCGGGTGCATTACTACTTGATGAAACCCTGGGATCCGCCCGAAGAAAAGCTCTTCCCCGCTCTGGACGATTTGTTGCATGACTGGACGGCGACGTTTCGCCCGCCCTACGAGGGTATTCGCGTTCTCGGCACACGCTGGTCCAATCGTTCCTATGAGCTGCGCGAATTCCTGGCGCGCAACCAGGTGCCTTATCAATGGATTGACGTGGAGCTGGCGCAGAGCGACGCCGAGGTGCGCGGCTTGATTAGCTCGCTCGGGCCCGAAGCCGATAAACTGCCCCTAATTCTGTTTCCTGACGGCACGCGACTTCCCGAGCCGCCTTTGCCCGCAGTCGCAGACAAAATCGGCCTGCGAACGCATGCGCTGACCAATTTCTACGATCTGGCCATCGTCGGCGGAGGTCCCGCGGGGCTCGCGGCCGCGGTGTATGGAGCGAGCGAAGGCTTGCGCACCGTGATCATCGAGCGCGAAGCGCCGGGCGGCCAAGCCGGACTAAGTTCTCGAATTGAGAACTATCTTGGATTTCCTTCCGGACTCAGTGGCATGGACCTGGCACGCCGTGCCGTAGCGCAGGCGCGGCGCTTTGGTGTGGAGATCCTTTCGCCGCAAGAGGCAGTGAGCATTCGAGCCGAGGGCCCTTACCGGTACCTGAAACTTGCAGATGGTTCAGAGATCTCCTGTCATGCGCTCCTCCTGGCCATGGGCGTTCAGTGGCGGACCCTGGATGTGCCGGGGATTGATCATTTGCAGGGCGCCGGCGTGTACTATGGCGGCGGAACCTCCGAGGCACTAGCCTGCAAGGGCGAAACGGTGTACATCATTGGCGGCGCGAATTCTGCCGGGCAGGCCGCCATGCACTTTTCCAAGTTTGCGGAGAAAGTGGTGATGCTGGTCCGCGGAGTTTCGCTGGCCGCCACCATGTCGCACTACTTGATCGAGCAAATCGAGAAAACGCCGAACATCGAAGTCTGGCCGCGAACGAGTGTAGTCGAAGCGGAAGGAGAAACGCGCCTCACGGGGATTACCGTCGAGTGCAGCCCGTCGGGGGAGAGAAAAAAGCTTCCGGCCACCAGCTTGTTCATTTTCATCGGCGCCCAGCCTCGGACGGAATGGCTTGGCAGCACGATTGAGCGTGACGAGCGCGGCTTTATCCTTTCCGGCCCGGACCTGTTGCATGCCGGGAAGAGGCCAGCGTCATGGACGCTGGATCGTGATCCCGGCTTGCTCGAGACAAATGTGCCGGGCATTTTTGTCGTCGGCGATGTGCGCCATGGTTCCGTAAAGCGCGTGGCCTCCGGTGTCGGAGAAGGCGCCGTCGTCGTCCAGTTCATGCATCAGTATCTGGCGAAAGTCCAATGACCCGAAAAATGTGGAGAGCGCCACGCTCATGACCGAAAACTCCGCGCCATCCCCAGCAGGAGAACTGGTAAGGAAGTTGCTTACGATACAAGTGTTCGCAGACCTGCCGCCGGACGATCTGCTTTGGTTTGTCGCCCAATGCAAGGAACACCACGCTGCCGTGGGGGATATCATCGTTCGCGAAGGTGCGCCCGCCGACAGCATGCTCATCATGCTCGAAGGCGAAATGCGCGCCCGCAGTGAACACGGCAATTCCGACGGCCCTGTTTTTACGGCGCGCGGCGGAGAAGTTACTGGCATGCTTCCTTTTTCGCGGCTGAAAATTGTGAGCGTTACCGGCCGCGCCGTTCTGCCCACTCATTACCTGGTGTTTCCCGCTTCCAGTTTCCCGGAGCTCTTTCACAGGATGCCAGAGCTCACGCGCCGTTTGGTCGGTCTATTGGCCGATCGCATTCGCGAGGTCACGCGAGCGGAGCAGCAACGTGAAAAACTCGCCTCTCTCGGCAAGCTCTCCGCGGGACTTGCCCACGAGCTGAACAATCCCTCCGCCGCCGCGCGCCGTTCCGCGGCCGCGCTGCGCGATTGCCTTGCCCGTCTCCGCGGTGCCGCTCGTAGCACAAAGATTGGTCCCGACGATTGTGCCAAACTCGCGCAAGCAGAAGAGGAAATCCGTTCCTCGTTGACGCCCGCGCAATTCAAGGACGAATTCGCGCGCGTTGAACGCGAAGAAGCCATCCAATCCTGGCTCGAAGCCCACAACGTCCCCGAAGCTTGGAAACTCGCCCCTCACCTTGCCGACGCCAATGTCGCGGATTCCCATCTGGCTCGGTTTGCCGAAGCTGCTGGCGCGTCCGTCGGCTCCGAACTCATTCGCTTTGCCACGCTTCTGGAAATGGACCGCATCGCCGAAGAACTTGAGAACAGCTCCGCGCGCATTTCCGATCTCATTCGCGCTATCAAGGAATATTCCTACATGGATCAAGGCTCCATGCAGGAGGTGGACATCCAGCACAGTATTGAAAACACGCTCACGATCATGCACCACAAGCTGAAACGCGGGATCATCGTCACTCGTGATTATGCTCCGGGCCTCCCCAAGGTCATGGCTAGCGGCAGCGAGTTGAATCAGGTCTGGACGAACTTGATCGATAACGCGGCCGACGCCATGAAAGGCGCGGGTAAGCTCGGCATTCGTGTGGCCCGCGAGAACGATTTTATTCTCATAGAAATTGCTGATGACGGGCCGGGGATTCCGCCCGAAGTCAAATCCCGCATCTTTGATCCCTTTTTCACTACCAAGGGTGTCGGCGAGGGCACTGGCCTTGGCCTTGACGTCGTCAACCGCATTATCAAAAATGTCCGCGGCCAGATAAACGTCACATCGGCGCCCGGCGACACACGCTTCCAGGTTCGTATTCCCGTTCAACCTCCACCGCAACCAGCGGAACCAAACTGAGGATACCCATGGCTGATGAATGCACTCATCTCGATCAGATCAAGAAGGTAAAGCCAAAGACGAAGGGATGCGAAGAGTGCCTGAAAATGGGCGACAGCTGGGTGCACCTGCGCCTGTGTCTGAGCTGCGGCCATGTCGGCTGCTGCGACTCTTCCAAGAACAAGCACGCCACCAAGCATTTTCATGCCGTGAAGCACCCCATCGTGCGTTCGCTCGAACCCGGTGAAAGCTGGATGTGGTGTTACGTCGATGAACTGATGTTCGAAGAAGAATGATCTCTACGCTTGTTTCTTTGGTGGAATCAAGAGCGAGGCGAGAAGCGCAATCAGCAATACGCCTCCCACAACGCCGAGCGATACCGCCACCGGGATGTGCAGCCACCGTTCGCCGATCATTTTCCCGCCGATAAAAACCAGAACGACTGCCAGCCCCTCATCCAGAAAGCGTAAACGGTCGATGACTCCCGCCAGCAGGAAATAGAGCGCTCGCAGCCCCAGAATCGCGAGCACGTTCGACGTATAGACAATGAACGGATCCTCGGTGATGCCAAATACCGCGGGGATGGAGTCTACAGCCAGCGTCACGTCCGTGATCTCGACGACGAGAAGAACGAGAAACAACGGCGTGGCGAACAGCTTGCCCGCATTGCGCACGAAAAAATGCTCGCCGTGATAATCATGACTCACACGAAGATGCCTACTGGCAAAGCGGAAAATCCTGCTCTGCTCCGGATGAATATCGCCTTTGTGATAGAAGAGCATGCGGATGCCCGCATAGACGATGAAGGCCCCCAGCAGGTACATCACCCAGGAAAAATGTTCGATCAATTCGGCGCCCAGTGCGATCATCACACCGCGCATGACCAGCGCGCCAACTACTCCCCATTCCAGAAGGCGATGCTGCATTCGCTCATCCACGGCGAAGGCCCGAAAGATCACCAGGAATAGAAACAGATTGTCTACGCTGAGAGCCTTTTCAATCAGATAGCCGGTAAAGAACTCAAGGGCTGGCTGCGGCCCTCGGAAATAAAGCATTCCGATCCCGAAGAGGACCGAAACCGAAATCCAGCCGAAACTAGCGAGGGCTGCTTCACGGAATTCGATTTTGTGCGGGCGACGGTGAAACACGCGCAGGTCTAGCGCTATAGCAATGACGATGAACAGATTGAACGCAATCCAATATAGCGGCGTGCCCATGGAGGCGCTCGAACGCGCTAAGGAGCGGAGCTGCGCACGTCGATGGAGTTCAGGTTCGACAAGTCGAGACGAACGGTTTTCCCGCGCTCAATTTTGACGGGGACATCCCAGCGCACACGCATATCGCCGGAGTTGGCGTCCAGATTGAGCGAGCTGATCCAATAGTCACCTGGAGCGAGGCCCGAAACCGAGGCGCGCCCTTCGAGATCCGTGTCCGCCTTTCCGGCGAGAAATTTGACTTGCGCAATTTCCGGGGCCATACGCGCCACGCGCTTCCGGCGATCGTTTTGCAGCGTGGCCCACTTGTGCTGCGGATTGACGCCCTCCAGTTCAATCTCGATGCCAGAGATGGTGGTGGGGTGCTGACGTACGAATTTCTTCAGAGCGACCAGATAATCCTGCTTTAGTTTCTCGTATTTCTCCGGCTGGGCCGTCTGATCGATTTGCGTATACTTTGGCTGTGGCATGCCCTGGGTCACGCCGCCGCTGTTCGAGCGCTGATAGGCCGACATGAATTCCGGAACGTTCAGAACGTCTTCCGGTGTAATCAGCTTGTCCAGGTCCGGTTGGGATAGGTCGAGAACTTCATGGCCTTTCAGCCAGGTACGTAGCTCCGGAGAAACCTTGAGGCCTTCAATAAACTGATCGCGTGGCGGGATGGGGTCTTTCTCTTCTACCTCCTTCACGATTTCCGAGTAGCTCTTCGTGAGGATGTAAAACGTGAACTGGCGCACTGGCTCCGGGCGCGCTCCCGTTGGCGTGATGCGCGCCGTGATTTCGAGTATCCCTGTATCGCTTTGTGCCCGAGCCCCGCTCACAAAGGCAAGCGCGCATATTGCTACAACCATGGTGATGACGGCTGCTTTTCTCATGCCAAAATCGTAACAGAAATGCAAAACCATGAGGCGGAAGTTCCCCGCCGCGTATCCTAATCCGAGAAGCCAATGTGTTATCTACGAAACTTCCGACCGGTTTCATCCACCCTTGGCTTTGGCTTTTAGCACCTTGGCGAGCTTTTCAATTTCTTCGGTCTTCTTGACCATGCGCATCGAGAGCACGTCGGTGGTCGGGGTCTTCTGGACTTCTTCGCGCAATTCGCTCGTGAGTTGGTAAAGATGATCGACCCCTTCGCGGAATTCCTTCTCGTTTTGTTGCAGCCGGGCTCGTTTTGCCGCGGCGGCGGCTTGCGGGTCCGCATGAATTTCCGCCGGGTTTGGCCTCTCCGCTGGTTGCGGAGGTGGCGGTGGAGTCGGCGGATTTTGTGCGAACAGCCACGCCTCCTCAGCGGCCAGAACGCCGGCCACTCCGGCCATGGTCATGACGAACACACGCCTCGTTTCACGCATATTGGCCTCCAAATCGGAGAGTGATGAGATGGAGTATGTCTGTCCAAGTGAGGATGCGCAAGACTCCTGCGGCTCGCACTCGATTTCCGCTGGCGCAATCTTCGGAGTCGATTGAAGAGGATGGCTACATCATCGAGAACGAGTAACTGCCATCTGTTCGCGTTTTGACGCGCTGGTGGCGATGGTTCTGTTCAAAGTAGTCGTAGCCTTCTTTGAGATTCCTCCAGAACGCGAGCAAACCTGGCTGATTGGGATGAGCCACCGTCAATGCTTTCAAACCGTCGTTTGTCAGCCGCGCGGGGAAAATCTCTATCGGAAGGTGCTGGTCATTCTGGTTGTGGACCAGGACAGCAAGCCAATAAACCTCTTTGATCCCTTCATCCGTGATCGGAATGCAGCCGATCGAGGCGCAGTTGCCGTGCAGAAAAATGTCTCCGCCGGGATTCTGGTGCGAGCCAAGGATGCGGTCGGACGCGTTCGGGTAGCTAATGTGCAGGCTCAAAAAGAAATTACTCTGCGGATTGAACCAGTCCAATTCGTAGAATCCCTCGGGTACCTGTTCATCCCCGAATCTGCGCTTGGGCCCCAGCGTACCAGACGACGTGCAAATTCGATATTCATGAACGAGCACGTAAGGTTTATCGTCCCCATCCGTTGCCCAAAGCTCCAGCGCGGCTTCTTGTTTGAAAGCGCGCAGCAAGATGGCGCGCGGCGGATAGGCGAGACCTTTCTCTTTGAATCTCTGCCGTAGTATTTCGTCCTTTTCCTTGGATGCCGTCCGGACACGCGGGTATTTCCACTGCATCTCGCGGAACGACTTAGTTTCATCCGCGCCAGACGGAATTGCCAGCAAGAAGAGAAGTGACAAAACGAGCTTTGGCGTTTTCATGAAATTGCTAGCGCTTGGCAAAAAGCAGGAGGAATACCGCGATGGCGATCCCCAGAAGAATCAGTCCGGCGAGAATCCGGAAAAGCGGTGAAGAGGGAATCGCGGGAATGGGACCGGGTGGCCTCTTGGGAGGAATCGGCGGATCGACGACGTCGATCCCTGTAGATTTGCGCGGTGGGCCGCCTCCACGGGCTGCCGCGGCCAGCGGATCGAGCTCATCTTCGTTTTCGGCAAATTCGTAAGGCATGCTGAAAAATGCTACTCCATGGATGAGCTAGCGTCTAGAAGAGGCGGAAAATTGCTTCGACGGTGATCCACGACGGAACGGGGCGCCGCCCAGCATCCTGCGCCGGCACGAATTTCCAGCCGCGAATGGCTTGCGCGGCGCGTTCGTCCAGCCCTAACCCGATTCCCTGCACGATGCGAATTTGCGCCGCCCGCCCATCCGCGCCGACCAAAACTTGCAGCGTGACCTTTCCTTGCAGCTTCGCTTCGCGCGCTTCGTCAGTGTATTGCGGATCGGGACAGTAGGCACACGTCGGACCCGTGCCGCCCGGCCGATAAGGGCCTGGCGGCCCGCCAATGCCCACACCGCTGCCCGGAATATTCCCCATCGACTCATCATTGGGTCCTTCGCCGATAGTATTGCCTTTTCCACGGCCAGACGAGTTGTTTCGATTGACCATCCACGGCAGACCAATGTTGTCCACGGGTGCCAGAATTCGCGGACCTGATGCATCAAGGATGGTCGGTGGAATAGGCGTTTCTGGATGCTGGTTTTGCGGAATCATGGGCTTCACCAGCTGGATGGACGAACGGGGAGGAGGATTCCCCTGGGTGGGTGGCAGAAGGTCATGTCCCATGCCGCTGCTCGTTCCGCCGTTAGGATTGTGGCCGCGGAGAGTCTCCAGCAGGTCTCGAGGAATAGGCAACACGCTGGGGATCTTGTCATTGGGTGGCCACGCATTAGGCTTTTTTCCGGGCGGATGAATCACTACCAGAGCTAGCGAGGCGATGATTACAGCATGCGTCAATACAGATACGGTATGCGCCTGACCGGAACGCGCCGACCTTCCTTGCACAAGCAAATGAATCGGCGCGCCATTGGCCGAAGTGGGAAATATACGCGCCGGTGTTAGAAGTTGGTGAAAATTATCGCGCACCCGGCGGATCCAGGAATCCTGTGCTAGCCGAAGGGCAGAAAAATCACGCGAGAGCGGATCGCGCATGGGCAGGCCTCCGCGCCCGCCTCAGATTTGGCCAGACTCCTCGACGAGACGGGCGGCGAACGGGTGATGAGAAGCGAAGGGAATTGGATTGGTTGCCTCAAGCAGCAGATCATCTGAAATTCCAGATGCGCATTAATGCCGACACAAACGCCCAGGAACCTGAGACACCCAAAATCTTAAGAGGGGTCCTTAGTACAGACGGAAAGTTACTTCAATTGGAACAAGTGTGCGGACCGGCTTGCCGCTCGGGCCTGAGGCTGGCTTGCAGCGCCAAGTCTTCACCGCAGCCACGGCGTTTTCATCCAATCCCATCCCCACACCCTTCACCACTTTGATGTCGGTAACCCGTCCATCCAGGTTGATCACGCCCTCGACGACGACTGCGCCCTGGTACTTCGTTTTGCGAGCTTCCTCGGAATACTCAGGTGCCGGTTGATAAAAGCAGCTCGGCGTTCCAACACCATTTACGCCGGCGCGGAAAACTCCGCCGCCCGTGCCGCCACCCTCGCCGGGTCCAAGGCCTCCGCCTGAACCGCTGCCAATCCCGGTCCCGTTGCCATTCCCAAGCGAATCAGTAACGCTCTTTGCCAGCGGATCACCAAAGTTTGCCATATTGGGACTGGCGACTTTCAAGTCTGGTGGCCCCAGCAGGGAAGGATCCATCGCCAGCTTGGGATTCAGGTTTTCTATCTTTGCCTGCGGCGGAGTGAACTGGGTGTACCGGAATTTCGGCAGCTTCCCCTTGGACGTCGGAGTCAGGGTGTGATTGTTTCCCCCGCCACCGCCGCCTGCCTTATCATTTCCCACCGGCAGTTTCGATACGTAAGGTGAAATGTCCAGCGGCGTAACGTTAACCTGTTTGTTCTTCGCTTCCGTCGAAGCTGGCAGCACATTGGTGAAGAGTGGAATCACCAGCAGGCCGATCGCCGCGATGTGCAATCCGACAGCGAGCATTTGGCTGGTGCCGAAGTTCTCATCCTTCGACCAGATATCCTTCACCTTCACCGGACGAATTCCCGCCGGCAATGGCGCCTGCTTCGGAGGCGAGAAAAATTCCTTGATTCGCGTCCCAAAACCGCCAAAATTCGATCCCCAAGCTACTGCCAGTTTGCTGTTTACCGGACCTTTGGGGGCCGGTCCGGAGCTGAAGAAATCTTTCAGGTTATCGCCGAGGCCCATGCCAAAAGATGTTTTTGTGAACGGAGCATCCGAGCGCTCTCGCACCTTGATGGGCCGCTCGATAAGAAACTGCTTCAGGTTCGACCAGAAGTTATCGGGGATGAGAATGTCGGGCTTGACGAATTTTGGCACAGCCGAGGAAGGTACTGAAACCGCAGGCTCTGGGCCTGTTCCAGACACCTTGGCCTTTGTCAATTCAGGAGGCAGCAGATTGATAAAATTGCCCGGCACCGTTTACCTCTTCAGTTTAGACGCAATACCACTGCATTCGGTGTACCTGACCAATAAGATTCGCGCTGGCCGGGAAAGGTTGCGCGCCCCAAACGGCTGACACCGACTGTCATTCATTGTAACATACGTCCTTACACTGCTTTCGGAAGTTTCCCGCCGTATACCTGAACTAAAGGACGGCATGCTGGTTGATAGTGGAGATTAATAAGGGGCTATCCGAGCGCTCAATTCTATGGCTGAACCACTCGAACTGAAGAAAACACTGAACCTGCCGAAAACCGAGTTTCCCATGAAAGCCGGCCTGCCGCAGAACGAGCCCAAGCAGCTCGAAGCCTGGCACGGGGGAAACATCTACGAACGCATCCTAGAGGCGCGTAAAGGCAAGCCGCTCTTTGTCTTACACGACGGCCCGCCGTACCCAACGGGCGAAATTCATCTTGGCACCGGTTTGAACAAAATCCTAAAGGACTTGGTGGTCAAAACCAAGAGCATGGCGGGGCACTACGCGCCTTACGTGCCGGGATGGGATTGCCACGGCCTGCCCATTGAGACTCAGGTGGAAAAAGAACTGGGTGGCAAAGGGAAAGTGCCGCCTGCGGAATTCCGCAAGCTGTGCCGCCAGTTCGCGATTCGCTACGTCGAGCAGCACAAGAAAGATTTCAAGCGTCTCGGCATTTTCGGACGCTGGAACAATCCCTATTTGACGATGAGCCATGAATACGAGGCCACCATCGCCGGAGCATTCCTGGATTTCATGGAAAAAGGTTACGTCTACCGCGGCCGTAAACCTGTCTACTGGTGCCTCTTTGACAGCACCGCGCTCGCCGAAGCCGAAGTCGAGTACGAAGATCACACCAGCCCGTCGATCTGGGTGAAGTTTGTGGTTGTCGGCGGCGGCAAGGGAGACGCGGCGAAAATAGGAACTGATGTAAGCGCAGTCATCTGGACGACCACGCCCTGGACGATTCCCCACAATCGCGCGCTTGCGTTTCATCCAGACTTTGAATACGCGGTCGTGGACACCGAAAAGGGCGCGCTGCTCTTGGCGTCTGATCGTGTTGCCGCACTACAAGCCGAATGCGGCATCAAAGAAGCCAAAGTTCGGGCGACTTTCAAGGGACGCGATTTCGAGGGCATGAAGTTTCAACATCCTTTCTTGCCCATTCAGGTGCCCGGCATTCTTGCGGATTACGTCACGCTCGATCAGGGCAGTGGCATCGTTCACACCGCACCTGGGCACGGCGCCGACGACTTTAATTCCGGCCAAAAATACGGCCTCGAGATCTACGCTCCGCTCGACGACAAAGGCGTCTACCTCGAAGGTTTGCCCGAGTACAAAGGCAAGGACGTTTTCACCGCGAATCCCATCATCGTAAAGCTGCTGGCCGACCGCGGCGCGCTCCTCGGCCATCACGATTACAAGCACAGCTACCCGCACTGCTGGCGCTGCCACAATCCGGTGATTTTCCGCGCCACCGAGCAGTGGTTTATCAAAATGGACCAGGCCGCCCACGGAAAAGAAAAAACGCTGCGGCAGGAAGCGCTCGAAGAAATCCACGGCGTCAAATGGATTCCCGCGTGGGGCGAGGACCGCATGTACGAAATGATCGAGAAGCGCCCGGACTGGTGCGTCTCGCGCCAGCGCTTCTGGGGCGTGCCAATCATCGTTTTCTACTGCGAAGGCTGCGGAAAGCGCCTCGAGGATTTCAAAGCGCTTCGCAATGTTGTGAAATGGTTTGAAGAAGAGGGCGCCGACGCCTGGTACAAGCACAGTTCAGAGAAATTGCTGCCCAACGGCACGAAGTGTGCTTGCGGAGCCTCCAAGTGGCGCAAAGAGAACGATATTCTGGACGTGTGGTTCGATTCCGGCTCCTCGAATCTCTCGGTGTTGAAAGGCGCAGAGTGGCCTGCGGACGTTTATCTCGAAGGTCCCGATCAGTATCGCGGCTGGTTCCACAGTTCGCTGCTTGTCGCCACCGGCATTCGCGATGCCGCGCCCTACCGCGGCGTTGTCACTCACGGCTGGACGCTCGACGAACAGGGCCGGCCCATGTCCAAATCCCTCGGCAACGCGCTATACCCCATCGAAATTTGCGAAAAGTGGGGCGCGGATTTGCTCCGCCTTTGGGTCGGCTCGGTCGAATACCAAGCCGACGTAAAAATGAGCGAGCGCGTAATGACCCAGCTCAGCGAAGCCTATCGCAAGATTCGCAACACATTTCGCTTTGCCCTGGGGAATCTCGGCGATTTTGATCCCGCGCGCGACGTTCTTTCGAATGACCAGCTCGAGGAAATCGATCGCTGGATGCTGGACCGCACCGCCGAACTCGTTAGAAAGTGCCGCGAATGGTACGCCAATTACGAATTTCACCGTGTCTACCACGCCATCCACGATTATTGCGTCGTCGACCTCAGCGCATTTTATTTCGACGTGCTGAAAGACCGCCTCTACACCAAAGCTCCCAGAAACAATTCTCGCCGCTCCGCGCAAAACGCAGTGTGGAAAATCAGCAGCGCGCTGATTCGCCTGGCCGCGCCGATTCTGGTTTTCACCTCAGAAGAAATCTGGAAGTATTTGCCAAAATTGAAAGACGAACCCGACAGCGTCCACATGACTTTATTTCCCGAAGCCGAGTCGCTGGCCTGCGGAATCGACAAAGACGCTGCTGCTAGCTGGGAGCGTCTCGCCCAGGTACGTGCTGCCGTGCTCGTAGCTCTCGAACAAGCCCGCGCCGCAAAAATCATCGGCGGCGGCCTCGAAGCGAAGGTCCATTTGCATGCCAGGCCCGAAGCCGCAGGCTTGCAGAAACTCCTCGAAGAGAAACAGCCCCTGCTCCCCGCGCTCTTCATCGTCTCCCAGGTCGTCGTCGAGTCAACCGCCGTCGCAGAATCTGTTCCGGCCGAAACATTGCCCGGACTGATGATCAAAATCGAACGCGCCGATGGCACAAAGTGCGACCGCTGCTGGAACTATTCCACTCGCGTCGGCGAAAACACCCGCTACCCAACCGTCTGCGAGCGCTGCACCGAAGCCCTCGCCGAAATCGAGAGTGACAACTCCGCAAGAGTGGCTGTGAGCTGATATGCAATTTCACCCCCAACCGCACCACCTGTGGAGTGCGACGGCTCGCCGCTGCTTTTCCTTCACGCGCAGTCTTCACGACTCGCGCAAATCGACCTACGGGGTTTCCTTTGTTTCCTTTACCTCCTTTACTTCCTTAACTTCTTTTATCTCATGACGCTCCCTTCTCGTCTCCGCTGGCTCTGGCTCACCCTTGCCGTCGTGCTCCTCGACCGCGCCAGCAAAGCCTGGTTCGAATCGCAGACCACCGAAGGCTGGCGCCACGAACTAATTCACAATTTCATGTACCTCGTCCACAGCCGCAATCCCGGCCTAGCGTTCGGCATCTTCGCCGATTCCGCGTCCCCCGCCACGCGTATCATTCTGATCGTTGGCTCGATCGCCGTCATCGTAGTGCTGGCGTGGCTCCTGGTGACTAGTCAGAGCGGGAGCCGCATGGCCCTCGCAGGTCTCGCACTGCTTCTCGGCGGAGCCACCGGCAATGTCACCGATCGCATCGTTCATGGCGCGGTTACGGATTTCTTCGAAGTTTGGTTTGGTACTTACCGCTATCCCGCTTTCAACGTCGCGGATTCCGCTATTTTTATCGGTGCCGTCTTCATCCTGTTTGACATACTCTTTGGCCGCCATCCCCAAACAACCCGTTCGAATCCGCGAACGCCATAATTGAGGAGGAAGTCCGTGAGCAATTGGAATAGCGCACCATCAAGGACCCCGGCCACTGGTACGCCAAACTCGCCTCCACCGGCAGTCTGACCTGATCCATTCGTTTTCCGCCTGCCAAAAGTTGCATTTCGGGAACCACCACGAATTTGCCGCGCCATTGCTCTGTTATTCTGACGTGAGAATGCCAGTGCAATCCAATGAAGTAAGTAGCTCGCAGCGGGCACCTCAGCCTGGGGATCAAGCCGTGGCCTCTGTCCAACAACTTGTCGGTTGGATGACCGCCAACCGTGAAAAAATCTTTCGCTACGCTTGGATCCCGCAGCTGTTTGCCGCACTGGTTTTCCTGGGCCTTGGCTATTTCATGGGCCACGCGCATTTCCATCTGATTCGCAAAGGCATGAGGGCGCCAGGAAGAATCGTCAGCTACAAACAAGAATCTTTCAGGACTTCGTCCGGCACCTCTTCAACCACTACCAACGGTTATATGCCCATCGTCGAATTCCACACCAACGACCGCTTCGTGCAATTTCAGGACTGGCTGGGAACCCATATCGCCGGCAGCACAAATGTGGCCGTCACTGTTTTGTACGATCCCGCCAATCCCACAGTCGCCATGATTGACCGGCCGGTATGGAATTGGGTCCCCTGGGCTCCGATTTTCGGCGTCGGTCTCCTACTGTTTGTTTCAGCCGTTAACGGTTTTTTCAAGTCGCGGCGCACGGCCACAGCCTAGTGCGCGGTTCGCGCATGGCGTTTATCTTGCAAGAATTTCGCATCTTCTCACTGCCTTCCCTCAAATACTGCTCGCGCGATCGCGACTAGACCACGAAAGAGAAGGCACAGTAAAGAAAAATGGAGTAAGCTCTGCTGCAATCCTGTACGGAAGACCTTTATTTTAGGAGGAAAGTATGGCGCGACGCCAATTTCTAGCTCAGCTGTTGGGACTGCCTTTTCTCTCCATGAACGCGAAGAGCGAGGAGCCAAAAAAGAAAACTCTCAAGGTTATGATGAAAACTGCCTGGGGCTCGGACGATCCCACCAAGGCCGCGTTTGCCTTCCTGCACGGACTCGCCCTCGCCGAGGCCGGGCACGAGGTTCAGGTTTTTCTCCTCGGCGAAGCTACTTCCTTGATGCGCAAGGCCACCGCGAATGCTGTCGTGCCTGTCGGTTGGCCCCCGCTTAGCGAAACATTCGAGAAGGTTTTCGCCAAACACATTCCCGTTTTTGCTTGAGGAGCCTGCAGCCGGGCCCGTGGGGTCACGGAAGCAGATGTCACTCAATGGGGCGCAAAATTCGGCAATCCCGCGATCTTTGTCGGCTTGGTCGAGTGGGCCGACCGCATCATTACGGAGTGAGTTTCTAAATGTTGGACCACTACTTCGTGGCGGGCGTGATTTTCTCGACGTGAATGGTCTTCTTTGCGGAATCAAATTGGCCGGCTAGCACCACGTGCGCGGCAGGGAAGTCCTTGACGGCTTCCGGATTGTCGACAATCCAGATTGCTTGATCGTCGTCAGCGACAAAGACGGCTCGCTGGGGTTTCCATTCCGGGTGACCCACAGCAGCGCCACCGCGCCAGCATTTCTGCACGCAATCCGCACGGCCGGGCTTGGTGTGTTCAGCCGCACAAGCCTCGTCGCTGATCCAACCGGCCCGAGATGTGTTCTTTTGCCGTGCCGAAGTAGAACCGAGGAATACCAGCCCGCTCAAAAACAAGAAGAGAAAAACGATCCGGCCCCTCTTCATCTTTTCTTCCTCCTGCCTTCTTGGCCCGCCTACACGGTCGGCCGATTGGTGCGGCTTAGCAAAGTCTATCACCACGTGCGCTCAGGCCCCTGCCCGCTTGCTACAATCTTCCCGTGCCTTCACCGGATTCCGCAGTACATCGCGAACTCGTTGCTTCACCCCAGGATGCTGGGGCGCGGCTGGACCGGTTCGTTGTGACTCATTGTCCCGAACTTAGCCGGACGCGCGTTCAGGAGCTTATCGAGGCAGGTCTTGTTCTCGTCGATGGGAGCCCTGCAAGAAAAGGGGCGGCGAAACTTCGCGAAGGCCAAAAAGTGTCTTTCGTGGTCACGGAGAGGCCGGTGATCGTCGCGGCGGCGGAGACGATTCCGCTCGATGTGCTATATGAGGACGACGACGTTATCGCCATCAATAAGGCTTCAGGGATGACCGTTCACGCCGGGGCGGGAAATATTTCCGGTACGCTCGTCAACGCGCTTCTGGGGCGTGGGCAATCGCTTTCGCAAACAGACGATCCGCTACGGCCGGGGATTGTGCACCGGCTGGACAAGGAAACTTCGGGCGTGATTCTCGTTGCAAAGAACGACGCGGCGCACGCGAAACTGGGCGAGGCGTTTCGCCAGCGAGCCGTCAAGAAAACGTATATCGCGCTTGTACAAGGCATTCTCGATGGGAAGAGCGGCCGAATCGAGCTGGCGATTGGGCGCGACCCGATCCATCGCACGCGCATGACCACTCAGCGCAAATCCTGGCACGGCGAAGCCATCGCGAATCCGCGCGAGGCGCGCACCGACTGGAAAGCGCTCGCCAAGATCGACAGCACGACGTTGGTGGAGGTCCAACTCCACACTGGCCGCACGCATCAGATTCGTGTGCACTTCTCCGCGCTGAAACACCCGGTCGTAGGCGATACGCTGTATGGGGCGGCGCGTGAGCTGCGAGTTGGCAAGCTTGACTTGCCGCCCCTGGGGCGCAATTTTCTTCACGCCGCCAAGCTGGGATTCGCGCAGCCCCAGACCGGCGCATGGATCGAGGTTCGCGCGGCGTTGCCGCAAGAATTGCGCGACTATTTGATTAAACTTTGCGATGCTGCGGGAGAACCGCATAGCCGAATTGACGCTGCACTGGCGGGATACCTATAATCGATGCAAATGCGACGGACAATCACTTCGATCTTTTTGGCCTTGGCGCTGCTGCTCTTTCCACTCACCGACAGGGCGCAGCAATCGCCCGCTACCCTGCCGCAAGCACCTGTGCCGGCACAACCGGCGGCGTCGAAACAAGAGCCCGCACAAAAGAGCGACGAGACGCTGCGCACGGTAGTCAACCTCGTTGACGTGCTCTTCACCGTGCTAAACCGCCGCAACAAACTCGTCCCAGAACTGGAAAAGGTCGACTTTAAGATTTGGGACGACAAGGCTCCGCAAGAGATTCGTTATTTCAGCAAGCAGACCGATCTGCCTTTGCGCATCGGCATGCTGCTGGACACCTCCAACAGCATCCGCGACCGCATCAAGTTCGAGCAAGACGCTTCCGTCAATTTTCTCTATAGCGTGCTGCGCCGCAATAAGGATGAAGCGTTTGTGATGACCTTCGATGACGAGCCGCAGATCGTCCAGGGCTTCACCGGTGATACGGGTGCCCTGCGCGACCAGATCACCAGGACTCGCGCCGGCGGTGGCACCGCCATCTACGACGCGATCTACGAAGCCTGCGTGAAAGAGTTGAGCCACCCGCCGCGCCCACCAGGCGATCAGCCGGATGTCGTACGGCGCGTAATGATTCTGATCAGCGACGGCGAGGACAACTTATCGTCGCACACACGCGCGGATGCCATTGAAATGGCCCAGCGTACCAGCGTGGTCATTTACACCATCAGCACGAGCACGCAATGGATTTCTCTTTCGCAGACCGATCCCAACAAAATGGGCGACCGCAAATACCACCTCACGGACGGCGACAAGATTCTCCAGGAGCTGGCCGAGGAAACCGGCGGCCGTGCGTTTTTCCCTTATCACGTCGACGACCTCGACCAATCGTTCCAGGACATCGGCGACGAACTGCGAAACCAGTATTCCATCGCTTATCTTCCGACCAACTATGTCCTCGATGGCCGCTACCACAAGATCCGCATCGAAGTGCCCGATCATAAGGGCTATCAAGTGCGCGCCCGCCGTGGCTATTTTGCTCGCGCCAACGCTAACGTGCCGACCACGCCAACCCCTCCCAGCGGCACGATTCGATAATGTTTTTGAAAAATGCGCTATGCGTGGCGCGAATCGAAGGTCAAGGCGGAATTCTTAGCGAGGAATATTGTGCAGCAGCACGGCGTCCGATTCCGAGTGTCCACGCTTGATACCTAACTGCGCGCCGTCTCTCGAAAAGGCGAAGCCGGCAATTCGCTCCGCCGTAAAATGCGTCATTTGCCGGCGTGGAGTTCCGTCCAGTGGCTGGATCCATAAATTATCAATGCCTTTTTCGCGCACTCTGTAGGCAACGGCTTTTCCGGAGGGCAGGAAGGCGAGGCTGGGCAAGCCGCGCGGATCGAATTCGAACGTCGATTTTTTTCCATCCACGAGAGAAACCAAAACGAGCATGACCTTATGATCTGCTTCGCGGACTTCGAAGATGGCGACTGTCTTGCCATCGGGGGAGAGCGCATAGGGCACGGAAGAAGATTTGATGATCGTTTCTGGGGAACCCCCCTCGATAGGAATTCGTTTGAGAAAATGGTTTTCAGCAGCGTCAAGGTAGTACAACCACTTACCGTCATTGGAACAAGCGGGCACGCGTTCGTTCAGGCCGAAAGTGAGGCGCGTCAAATTGGTACCGTTCGAATCCACGCGCCAGAAATTTGCTTCGGCGCCGCCCGACCGGCGGAGCGTTCGAAAGACAACATAGCGGCCGTTTCCGCAGGAGTTCACCTCATTCATGGGATACCGGGGTTCGGAGAAAACGACGCGGTCTCCTCCGGCCGGATTCACCATTCGAATGTCCGGACCCTGGACGACCAGGAGTTGCGCATCCGGAGTCCAATCCCAGCCCCAGGTGGACAGATTGGAAGAGAGTTTGATGGGAGTCAATTTTTCGGGTGAGCCCGCGGGAGCGACGGCAATTTCAAATTTGCCACGGACCTGGCTTGCGGCGATGCTTCGGCCGTCCACTGAGATACTGGGATGAACGTAATCATTCGTGTCGGTGGTCAAGAGCCGAAAATCGCCGCCGGGAAAGGAAACAATTCCGAGTTGATTTCGAAGAAAACCAGTAGCGGCGGTCGTAGCGGAGACGAGAAGAGCGCCGCCGTCGGGAAACCACAAAGGTTCCAGGTAGATGCGATCTTGTGCGATGGCCACTTGCTTGGTCTCACCGCTGGCGGCATCCACGGCAAGGAACCCGCCGAGATCGTGCTGAGTTGGCTGAGCGATGGGAACGACGATGGTCTTGCCGTCGGGAGACCACGAAAGCGTCAGGCTGTCGGTGATAATTTCCTTGTGGTGAAAGAGGTCGCGTTCAAGAGTTCCGTCGCGGCGGGCGATCTTGAGGTCGATGGCGGCGGAATCCCCGTGTTGGTGCAAGAAGGCGAAACGCTGGCCGTCGGGCGAAAAAGCGATGGGACTATCGACGTCCTTGATGAGTAGGCGCGGAGTCCCGCCCAGCATGGGAGCGTCGTAGAGGGAAGCGATAGCTTGTTCGGAGTCCTCGCGACGGACGAAGTAGATGTAATTGCCGTCCGGAGAAAAAGTGAGACCGCTGTAGCGCGTGGCGGCAGGCGTGACGACCTGCGTGTTGCTTCCGGTGGGAATGTGGCGGAGCCACAGAGATTGAAGCCCATTTTCATCCAGAACGTGGAGCAAGTATTTCCCGTCCGGGGAGATTCTAGCCAGGGAGACGTGACCGTTGTTGGTGAGATTCTCGATGGACATTGCTTCTACGGGCTGAGCGCCTTTGCGGAACAGGAGGGAGTACACACCGAAGGCGGCGGCGACGAGCAGCAGGAGAGTTACAGCAAGCACGACGCCTGTTCCGAACTTGTTTTTGCCTGCGGCGGCGATCAAGACGGAACTGCTCGAAGGAGTACGCGGCTGCTGAGCTGGCGGAGCAACTGGAATGGACGCCTGCGTTAGGATGCGGCCGGACGAGGAGGTGACGGCCGTACCCTTGCCCGAATCGAGTTCGCGCTGGAGACGTTTGAGGTCCGCGCGCAGTTCGGCGGCGACCTGGTAGCGGACGTCCCGATCTTTTTCGAGGGCTTTGTTGAGGATACGTTCGAGTTCGGCTGGAACATCAGGATTCAGAGTTACGGGAGCCGCTGGCGCGCTGTTCAAAATCTTGTCGAACACGACGGCGCTGGTTGTGCCGGGGAACGGCAGAATGCCGGTCGTCAACTGGTACAGCACGCAACCTAAGGAGAAAAGGTCGCTGCGCGGGTCGAGTTCTTCTCCGCGCGCTTGTTCGGGTGACATATAGGAAATCGTGCCGACGGCAGTGCCGGGACTGGTGAGAAGAAAGGTTTCGGAATCGCCCAGGGTAGTTTCGCCGCCAAAGTCGGCGTGGTGTTCGGGGAGAAGCTTGGCGAGTCCAAAATCGAGAATTTTTACGGCGTTTCGTTCGGTAAGGAAAATGTTGGCCGGTTTGATGTCACGGTGAATGATCCCTTTTTTGTGAGCGGCGTCAAGGGCGTCCGCGAGTTGGATGCCAATATCGATGGTGCGCGGAATCGGAAGAGCGCTGAGAGGAATGAGTTTGTCGAGGGTTTGGCCTTCGAGCAATTCCATGGCGATGAAGGTGCGGCCATCGTGTTCTTCGATGGCATGAATTGTGCAAATGCCGGGATGATTCAAAGCTGAGGCGGAACGGGCTTCGCGCAGGAAGCGTTCAAGAGTCTGCGGGTCGCGCTGGGTGCTTTCGGGAAGAAATTTGAGCGCTACGCGCCGCCCCAGTTTGGAATCTTCGGCTTCAAAGACGATGCCCATTCCTCCGCTGCCGAGCTTGCGGAGGACGCGATAGTGGGCAATGGTCTCGTTGATCATGAGCGCGGCGTGAATAAAAGATGGTAGACGGTCGGGGGATGGCGGTCAATTGATTCAAAAGCGAGGAGGCAAAAGGATGGCGTCGGTTATCGGACCAACAAGGCTCGATACGGCTTCTAGGCTCATCTGTTTTTTCATAGGAGTCCCCCTTCTTCGGTTTTCTGGCAGGCTTATTGCCGGAGAGGATACCACTTCCATACTTCACCGTGGAGTTTTGCGGTATTTGCGCCGCCCCGCTCTTGGCGTGGCTCATTCGAGTTTGCGAAACCGCGGCGCGGCTATACAATGCTCTGGCAATTCCCTTTAACATTCCAAAGAGGAGATCCTCCCCTCATGTACTGCGAGATCGAATTCCGCCATAACAAACAGCGGTTCAACCGAGTTGCACCCGCAGTCCTTTTTTTCACACTGGCTCTGTTCCTTACGCTGAGTGGACCCGCCGCCCGTGCCCAAGCCCCCGACATCACCGGCAAGCTGAGCGGCTTTGACTCCTACATGGAGCAAGTCCTCAAAGACTGGAATACGCCCGGAATTGGCGTGGGCATTGTGGTGAACGACAAACTGGTGTTCGCCAAAGGATACGGCTATCGCGACTACGAGAAGAAACTCCCCTTCACGCCGGCGACGCTGTGCCAGATTGCTTCGAATTCAAAACTGTTTACCGCGGTGGCGGCGGGAATGCTCGTGGAAGAAGGAAAGCTTACCTGGGATAAGCCGGTGCGCGAATCCGTTCCAACGATCCAGTTTTACAACGACCAACTCAACAACAACGTTACGCTACGAGACATGCTATCTCACCGCACCGGCGTGACGCGGCACGATTCGATCTGGTTCAAGTCACCGTTCACCAGGAAGGAGCTCTTCGAAAAACTGAAATTCCTCGAGCCCCAGGAGCCTTTGCGGGAAACTTTCCTCTACAACAACCTCATGTATGCAGCCACAGGCAACATCGTCGAATTGAAATCCGGGAAGCCCTGGGAGCAATTCGTGCGCGAGAGGATCCTTGCTCCACTCGACATGAAGGCGACTACCTATTCCATTTCTGAGATGACCCAGCATCCCGACCACGCTGTTCCATACAAGGAGAAACGCGACTCCTTCGAGCTATACAAGATTCCCTACTATGAAGATACCGAGGGCATCGCCCCGGCGGGCGCCGTCATTTCCAATATTGATGAAATTTCGCACTGGCTTATCGCTCTGATGAATGACGGGAAATATAACGGCAAGCAAGTCCTACCAGCAAATGTGCTCAAGGCCACTCTGCAACCAGCCATCGGTTTGCCAAACACCCTTGGTGAATCACAAGGATTCTGGGAGTTGCTCAATCCGGCCTATGGCATGGGACGGGAGACGGCGGCCTATCGTGGGCACTTGATGACCTTTCACGGCGGAGACCTCCCCGGTTTCCATTCGCAGGTATCTTTCATGCCCAACGACAAGATTGGCGTGATCGTTCTGGTGATCAGCGATCATAGCGCCCCGCTTTACAACATCGTCAGCTACAATGTCTACGAGCGGCTCCTGGGGATGGACCAGACGCCCTGGAGCCAGCGCCGCCTGCAACAGCGGCTCGCAGGCAAGAAAGCGGGAACGGAAGCACGGGCGAAAGCTGGCGCCGACCGCGTTTCTAACACCAAACCTTCCCACGCGTTGGCCGACTACGCCGGCGAGTATGAGAATCCGGCTTACGGCATTCTCAAAATCGGGTTGAAGACCGAGGCGTTGCAATTCGGTTTTCACGCTTTCGATTTTCCTATGAGCCACTTCCACTACGACCGCTTTGACACACCTGACGACGAACAGTACGGCAGGTTTTCCGTGAATTTCAGGACCAACCCGCAAGGTGACATCGATAGCGCCGTGATCTCGCTGGACGAAGGCGAAGTCATTTTCACGCGCAAGCCCGAAACGCTGGAACCGGCGTTGCTGGAAAAGCTGGCGGGAGATTACCTGACTCCGACCAAGGTCAAATTCCAAGTGCTCTATCAGCCGGGTACCGGCCTTTCGCTCTCCTTCCCCGGCGGACCTCCCATTAAGCTGATTCCAATCAAAGGCCTGAAGTTCAGGACCCCGCAATTCGCGGATGACATCTACGAGTTTGTCATGGAGAACGGCAAGGTCACCGCTTTGAAAGAGCGCGATCCGTCTGGCGAATTCACCTTCACGCGCCAGTAATTGCGGGCAGCCGAGGCAGTCATTTTTCTATTCAGCTCGGCAATTCGCTCCATAAATTCGAAAGAAGATTACCTCGGCCAAAGCCAGCCGAAGGTGCCGGCTGTCAGCAAGGCGTAGATCAGGCCGTCGAAGGCCTCTTTAAAGACCATGCTCCACGGCTGGCCTTTCCAGATGCCGTTCACTAGAGGCCCCAAGCCGTAAGACATGAATGCGACGGTCCCCGCCACGCGAAACACCGTCGGATAGTGCGCGCCCGGCATGACCGTACGCCCCGTGATATAGGCCACAAAGAGACCAATAAGCAGGCAGTAGGCGAACCACAAACCGAGAAACTTCCCCATGTTGGGCGGGGCGCTGGGATAAATGGTCAGGAATCCCACCGGTCCCTGCTTGTATTTTTCCTGCACGGCTGGCGTGTTCATGTCCTTATGCGTGCAAAATGGGAAATGATAAAGGCCCGGAGTCAGTCCAGCCGGCCGCAGAGCGGCCAATAGCTTGTCCTCTTCGGGAAGTTGGCGGTAGTCGCTGGCGTGATACTTCAAGACCATGTGGATGAGAGAACTCGCCACGAACACGATGACGGCAGCAATCAGTATGGGCAGCCATAGAGAAGTGAGCGGAACCATGCGCAGTCTCCTTGGAAGCAAAGACCAATGCGGGAAATTAGGCCTGAAGCTATCGCCAAACGCGGCGGCGGTCAAGAGTTCAGGCGCACGGAAGTGGCTCCGGAAAAAAAGTACTTGACATATTCCTATATGGGAATGTAATGTATGGCCCATGGCACGGGCGGCGACAACATCGGATGCGTTCAACGCTGTGGCAGAACCACGACGGCGGGAGATTTTGAACCTTATTGCTTTGCAGGAGCGGCCGGTCGGGGAGATCGTCGATTCGCTCGGAATGGAGCAGCCGTCGGTCTCGAAGCACCTCCGCGTGTTGCTGGAGGTTGGCTTGGTCAATGTGCGGCGCGATGGGCGGCGCATGCTTTATCGCACCAATGCCGAGGCTATCCGTCCTCTTCACGAGTGGACGGAAACATTCGAGCGCTTCTGGCGTCATCAATTGAGCCGCGTTAAGGAACGTGCCGAACGTAAGAGTAATCCGTCGAACGACAAGGGACCGGAATTCATTTCAGGGAGGAAAGATGATCTCGACCGGAATAAAAATTGAAGACTTGACGTTGAATATCACGGAGGACATCCATGTCCGCGCGCCACTGGATACCACCTTCGCAGCGCTGCTTGAACAACTGGGGCCCTACAACGAAGTTCCTACGGTTGGGCCGATGCCGATGAAGCTGGAGCCTTGGCCGGGCGGCAGGTGGTACCGCGACCTGGGTGACAATAACGGCCACTTCTGGGCCGTGGTGCAGGCCATCAAGCGGCCGACCTTGCTCGAATTTGCCGGGCCACTGTTCATGTCCTATCCGGCAGTCTCCAATGTGCAGTACCGCTTGAGCGAGGCGAACGGGGTAACGCTCATCAAATTCCGGCACTCCGCCATCGGGATGATTTCTGACGAACATCGCGCGGGGGTCACTAAAGGATGGGGTTACATGAACGACGGCGTGCGCAAAAGGGCAGAAGCGGCTCGGTCACACTGATCGGGGTCGTGCCGGAAGGGAGAAAGTGTATGTGCCCAGGATGCCTGACGAATATAGCCATGATGATCGCTGGCGTGATGTCTACGGGCGGGCTGACCGCCCTGGTGTTGAACAAATTCCGCTTGAAAATAGACAGACGAAAGGAACGGTCATGAGACTTGTAGATTCCCTCTTGATGGAGATCGATCAGGAAGCACAAACGACCAAGCGAGTCTTGGATCGAATTCCGGAGAACAAACTCGCCTGGAAACCACACCCAAAAGCGTTTTCCTTGGGTCAACTGGCTCTGCACATCGCCTCCGTCCCGGGCAGCATCGCAGCCGCAGCGACGCCCGACACTATGGAAGCCCCGACCTTTTCGCAGCCCGAACCCAAGAGTCGCCAGGAAGTTCTGGACACTTTCTCCAAGAGCCTCGCGAGTGCAAAGGAAACGCTGAACAAGATGGACGACGCCCGGCTCATGTCCACGTGGAGCTTGACGAAAAACGGAAAGGTTTTGATGTCCGTCCCGCGCATCGGATTCATTCGCTCGATCCTCATGAATCACAATTACCATCATCGCGGGCAGCTCTCCGTCTACTTGCGGATGCTCGATGTTCCAGTGCCGTCGATTTACGGGCCCAGCGCGGACGAGAATCCGTTTGCCTAATCCGTTGAAGATTTAGTCGATAGTCCAAATCGAAGGAGGAAACATGGGAGAAGTAACAAATGAGCAAGTAAACCTGATGTTGCGGCTGTTCGAAGAGCGGCGCGAAACCAAGTTGAGGGAAGCGCGCGACTGGTTCGGAGCAAACTTCCACGTGAAGAATGCCGACGACTTGATGCGCGTGTGTCCTCCGGGCAGCAAGGAAAGTACCTACGTCCGCATGGTGCTCGGTTACTGGGAGATGGTGGCGAGCATCGTCAACCGCGGCCTTATCGACGAAGAGTTCTTCTTCGAGAGCAATGGGGAGCAGTGGGCTGTGTTTGAACAGGTGAAGCCGGTCCTCGGCGCTTGGCGCGCCATGTTCAGCAGCCCAAACTTCCTCGCTAACCTGGAAAAGCAATGCAACCACCTGGAAGCTTGGCGCGAAAAGCGCAGCCCAGGGTCCAACGATGCCATCCGCAAAGTGCTCGCACAAATGCGACAGGCGAGTGAGGCTCCGAAAGCGCAGACTGCGGGCGCGTAGCGCTCCGGCGCGAAGCCTGCTCTACATCTGGCGCACGGTCAGTAAAAGTGGGGCCCATTTGGGCTAGGCAACGCTGGGCCCCTGCCTTCACTGAGCAAAGAGTTTGCCACGGAATTCCGGATGTTATCTGTCCCTCCGCGACGCAGGAAAAGTTGAAAGGAGAATCAGTCATGGCAACAAGAGCGATGGAACAGTCGAAAGTCGTTTCGCCGGCGGAATGGCTTGCGGCGCGCAAGGAGCTGTTAAAGAAGGAGAAGGAATTTACGCGGCTTCGCGACGAACTGAGCCAGCAACGCCGGGAAATGCCCTGGGAAAGAGTGGATAAGGCCTACGTGTTTGATGGGCCGAAAGGGAAGGAAACGCTAGCCGACCTCTTCGGCGGCCGAAGCCAGTTGATTGTCTATCACTTCATGTTGGGGCCGGACTGGAAGGAAGGCTGCCCAAGCTGCTCATTCATTTCCGATCATATCGACGGCAGCGTGGTGCATCTGGCCGCTCGAGATGTGCGTCTGGCGGTGGTTTCGCGCGCGCCGCTCGCGCAAATCGAAGCCTTCAAGAAGCGGATGGGCTGGCGGTTTCACTGGGTCTCGTCGAATGCGACCGACTTCAACTACGACTACCAGGTGTCGATGACAAAGGAGGAGTTGGAAAAGGGTGAAGTCTACTACAACTATTCCATGCAGAAGTTCCCCAGCGAGGAACGGCCCGGCACCAGCGTCTTCTACAAGGATGCCGCTGGCAACATCTTCCACACCTATTCCAGCTACGCGCGCGGGTTGGACATTCTAATTGGGGCGTACAACTGGCTGGACCTTACCCCAAAGGGCCGCGATGAAGCTGAGCTAAAACACGGCATGGCGTGGGTCCGTCACCACGACAAGTATGACGCCGGGTACAAAGTCGACGCCCAGGCTGACTACGTACAACCCGCGAAGACCACAGACGCCGCAGCCGGCTGCTGCGAACATCATTGATTGAAACTCGTTTTACTTGATTCAAAGCTCCGCTAGGCGGTAACACTGACGAACCGGATCTACTTTGGTATTGAACGTTCGGGTTTGCCGCCTTAGATCCGGGAAGCCTCACCCTTTCGGCGCGTAATAGCCCTTACGGGTGAGAACCTTCAAATCTTTATCGGCCGTTTCGACTTTGAGCTTGCGGAATTTTCCGTCTTGCGCGGCATTCGTCGGGTAATACCCCAGCGTATACTGGCTGCGCAGTTCCTCGGAAATCTCGTCAAACGCTTCCATCAACTTCTTTTCAGAGCGAACCGAAATCATTCGCCCGCCGGTCTCTTCCGCGAGTTTGTGCGCCACGCCCGAGTTGCCGCCGAACCGCGGGTCTGCCACGAGCAGGATGTGAATGACTGTGTCTGTCCGTTGCGCGGCCTCAATCGCTTCCTCCAGCCTTACCTTGCTGCCCTCGTCCTGCGCGTCCGTCACAATCACAACTGCTTTGCGCCCTGCTTCCGTGGCTAGTTTTTCACCGCACGCCAGGTAAATCGCGTCATAGAGCGCTGTCCCGGTGATTTGCCGCGAACCGACCGGCCCCGGATTTCCTACCCTGGCTCCCTGGTCCGGAATGTTGATCCTGGTTTTATGGATGGCGCGTTCCAGTTGGCTTTTCTCGTCCGTAAAATCCGAAAGCAGATCGACATTGGAATCAAAGGACATTACCAGCGCCTCATCACCCTTGCGGATAATCCTGGAGATGAACTGGCTACCCGCATCCTGAATGCCGCTGAGCATATCCTGCTCGCTGCCGGAGGTGTCCAGCAGCAAAGCCAGGGTAATCGGCAGTGCCACTTCTTTCGAAAAGAATGAGATTTTCTGGTCTTGGTTGTCCTCGGAAATCCGGAAATCTTCCTGCTTCAGGTTGGGCACAATCCTTTTGTTCTTGTTCCGCACGGTCGCAAATAAGTTCACCAGGCTTACCTGCGACTTGATGGTCCCGCCTTGTATTACGGGCTCCTGAGGCATGGCCGGAATCGCCAAACTCACCGCAACCGTTGCGGTCACACATTGCATCAAAAGCTTGTGCATCGATTGCATGTATACTTTCCTCTGCGAGAGATGCCCGACCGGTGAAACTCCGCGGGGTGGTGCCGCCTTGTAGGATGCCGCGAAGCGGTGCGATGGATGCGTGGCCGAAGTCACCCGCGCGGATAATTTCACATGAAGTTTGGCTTGAGGACCATGAAAAGTCTACGGAAAATGCTTCCCCTGGTTTGCGGACTGCTACTCACTGCGTTGCTCACCCACCTTGGCGCACAAGCGCCCCAATCGAGCACCACCCCGCCTGCCCCGGAACAAAACCCTTCTACGCCTCCCCAACAGGGCGGGCAAGGCAAAATCGTCTTCAAGGTCAACGAAGTGGTTGTGCCTGTCACCGTGAAGGACAGGTCCGGCAGGCTAGTCGCTGACCTCCGACGGGACGAATTTCGCATCTTCGAGGACAACGTCGAACAAAAACTCATTCATTTCGCTGCCGATCCCACGCCTATTTCCATGGTCTTGCTCGTCGACAACGACTTGAAATCGAAAGATGCCCAGCAGGTGACCGACAGCTTGCGTGCCGTTGTTGGAGGCCTGAGCTTGAGCGACGAAGCATCCGTCTGCCGCTTTGACCAGTTTTTCCACGAAGGCAAAGGTTTCATCAACGACCGCGACAAACTTCTCACCGAGTTGAAGCGTACGCGCTTGGACGATGAGCCCACCGTGGCGCCCTCCAGCCCGGCCGTCGGCACCGGACCTTCCATCAACGGCCATTCCGCCACGGGAGACGCGCCGAACATCACTGGCGGCCTGCTCAACATCAAGGGGCAGCCGACCAAAGCCTTGGATGATGCCGTGTACAATGCCGCGCAGTTGCTGAAGGACCGTGATCCCGAACGCCAGCGGCGCAAGATCATTTTTCTGATTTCCGATGGTGTGAATGGGCCGAAGTCCAATGTCTACAAGTACGACATCGTCCTGAAGGAACTGCTGCGTTACAACATTGGTGTTTACGGTGTCGGAGTCGGCAGCGCTTATTTCGAGCGCCGATTCGAACGCCTTTCCAAATACGCTCACGACACCGGCGGCGACGTCTACTACGGCATGAAGAGCCGCGCGATGGAAGAGCTCTACGCCCGTGTCACCGAAGAGGCCCGCAACCAGTACACCCTGGCCTACGCTCCGAGCGGAACCGACCGCGGCGCGGAATATCATTCTATTGAAGTGCGCGTGAAACGCGAAGGCCTGACCATCCTCGCCCGTGAAGGTTACTTCGCCGGAGCCGCTCCGCGCTGAGCGCTTGCCACGTTTTCTTCAAGCGCGCCCTCGCGTAGATACAGAAACAGTGGCAGCGCCAAGCTAACTCCCACCGCGCATAATCCGGCAATCGGCAGCCAACGGAACCGCACACGCGCCACCTTTCCCTCGAGTCGCATAAACACCAGAAGCACGACCGACGATACCAGCACATCCAGCCCGAAGAACGCGCTAATGCGGTTGGCGAAGAGTTGCCGCACCAGAAGCCCGAGTTGCAGCCCGTTTTCCATCGCCCACGGTACAAATTGCGAGTATGGGATCGCGGCGCCGAGGATCCACAGAAGCAAATAAGCATTTTTGCGATTCACGGCGGTCCTCCTACCTGTGTCCCTTGAAGCAATCCTGAAAAATTTCTAAGAAGGGCTCAGCGCCTCTTCATGCGCCGGGCAAATCGGCTTGTAGGCACAATTGCGGCAGATATAACCCGGTTTCGCCGGAAACTGCCCGGCGCGAATATCCGCCGCCGTTTCTTGTACCACACGCAGCGCCTCATCGAGCTGCTTTGCGTCTCGAGTGGTTTCTTGCCGCTGATTGTCCTGCAAGTAGTGGAATACCAAGCGCACCGGATTCCACTCAAAAATCTCCTTCGCCGCGATCGCATAGATGCTCAGTTGCAGGTCCTTTTGCGCATCCGAATCCTTTTTTGCCTTGCCCGTCTTGTAATCTACGATCTCCACATCATTTCGGCCCAGCGAGTTCACCTGGTCGATGCGGCCTTTCAGAATGACGTTGTTCTCCACCGGCAGCTCGAAATTCTTCTCCAGTTCCAGCACCAGGAGCGGCTCCTCTGCCACGGCTTCGTGAAAGCCGCGCAGTTGCTCCAGCCCGTCCTTTTTGTATTCCCCCTCCTGATAATCGTCTTCGAAGCCCACGCGGGACCATTCCGTCTCATAAATCCGCTGTACTTCCTCGAACGGCAGGCGGTTGCCTTTCTTGAACTCCGCCATCATCCGCCGGATTGTGCCATGCATCACGCGCCCAAATGTTAGTGTGGCCTTGGGGCCTTCCTGCAAGGACCACAGGGAAGAGAAGAGGTACTTTTGCGGGCAAGACCTGTAACTTTGCACCGCCGAAGGATGCAGCTGCAGTGGTTCCGGTGACGGCGGATGAAACGTCTTCGCCCAACGAGCGATGCGGGAGAAAACTTTGGCTCGGCCCGATGGCGCAAAGAGCGAATCCTGCACCTCTCCAGTCTCCCCCTCATCGGAAACTTCAGCCGGCGCTGCCGCGACTTTTGGCGCGAGTTGCAGCACATCGCGCCGCTTCAGCCGCGGGTCCATCAAAATGTCCTCGATGAATAGCGGTACTTTTGCCTTCTTCTCCGCCAGCGAAGTAATCGTCAGCCGGTCCTGTCCCCTCGTGAGCGCCACGTAGTACAGCCGGCGCTCTTCTTGATGGTGAAAGTGAACCTCCGGAGCGCCCTCTTTCATGAGCCGGGCAGGGAATTCGAACACGTGCGAACGTTCCGGCTGTGGAAATTTGTTTTTGTTCACGCGCAGCACAAATACATGCGAAAACTCCAGGCCCTTGGCTCCATGAACGGTCATCAACTGTACGGCGTCTCCCGGGGAGTCCTCTTCCAGGCAAATCACGCCGCCCGCTTGGTCGAAGTACTCGAGATATTCGACGAACTCCGCCAGGCCGCGCGTCTCGCTCTTCGCTTCCCATTCCTTGACGAATTCCGGAAGCCTTCTCACATACGCGCGGTCCTGCTCCGAAGCGCGCCCGTAGATTTCGAGCCAATCCAGAAGCTCGGCGAGTATTTCCGCCGCTGTCCGGCGCTGCATCGTTTTGCGCTGCGCGATGAGGAAGTCCAGCAGTTCGCTTAATTCGTTCGCGGGGGGCTCAAAAGGCAGGCTCCCCTGCTTGGTCTGCAGCTCATCATAGATTTTCTTGCGGTTCTTGCGCGCGCGTTCCGCCAAACGCACCAGGTCAGGCGGCGACTGCCGCCAAGCCGGTGCCGCCAGCACGCGAGCCGCTGCAATGTCATCGTAGGGCTTGGCTATCAAGCGGAGGTACGCGATGAGATCTTTCACCAACGGATGCTCCAGGATCGAAAGCCTGGAAATCACAAACGGAATTTTGCGCTTCGAAAGTTCTCGCACCAAGGCGTCGCGATGCCCGTGCGCTCGGTAGAGCACCGCAAAATCGCGCCATCGCCGGCCAGCTCGATGAATGCGCTGGATTTCACCGGCCACCCACCGCGCCTCGTCCTCGATTTCAGCCAGTTCCACCACGCGAATCTTTTCCCCTTCCGGCCGGTTCGTTGTGAGCACTTTCTTCGGAAAATCCGCGCTCGCGGTGTTCATTCCGATTACTTGGCTCGCCACTCGCAGGATGTTCGGCGTCGAGCGGTAATTTTCCGTCAGGCTCACGCGAAAGGGCGTCGAATCTTCGCCTTCGCGCCATCCTGCGAAACGTTCCAGAAAAAGCTTGAAGCTGCCGAACGACGCGCCCCGGAACCGGTAAATGGCTTGGTCGTTGTCGCCCACGGCAAAGATATTCCTGCTCTCGTTGGCCAGAAGCTCCAGCAGTCTCAGTTGCGCGATGTTGGTGTCCTGGAATTCGTCCACCAGAATGTAGCGATACCGGCTTTGCAGGGCGGTGCGCAGGGCAGCATCACGCTCAAGAAGTTCGACAGCGCCCGTGATCAGCGAACCGAAGGACGAACGCTTCTTTTCGCGCAACAATTCTTCGCTCGCCTGGTAAGCGCGCGCGATTTCCCGCTCGCGAGCAACAGCTTCTTCCCGTTCGCCGAGCGTGTCCGAGTCGAGCAGCGCGCGCTCGGCTTCTAGTTCATCGGCAAGCTGCTCCGCGTAGCGGAGATAGTCGCTACTGGATACCAGTTCATCCTGGCACCGCGAAAAAAACTCGATGAAATCGCTCAAGAACTGCCCCGGCTCGGCCAGCCGCCGGTAGCGCTCGAGTTGCAGCCGGTGCAAGTTGCGCCTCAGCAGGATCCAGTGGTCGACCTTGTCGAGCATCACATGGTCGGCGTCGACGTCTTTTAGCAGCGACTCGCAGAAAGCATGAAAGGTCTTGAGCGTCACGTCTTTGGCCCGCTCGCCCGCGGCCTTGACGACGCGCGCTTTCATCTCCCCAGCGGCCTTATCGGTAAACGTCAAGCCCAGGATGTTTTCCCCGGACAGTGAAGCGTCCGCCTCCAGCAAATGCCGGATGCGCTCGGTGATAACACGCGTTTTCCCCGTTCCCGCCCCTGCAATCACCAGCAACGGTCCTTCACCGTGGGTAATCGCGCGCCTCTGCGCATCATTCAGTTTCAGCCCGCTCTCACCGAACGGTTCCATCTCAAACAAAGTTGCCATCGAGTAGAGGGTATCGGATTTTCAGGTGAAGAGGAAACCGCTCTCAAATTTACTCATCGCGGCCGTACAAAATTGTTTACAGTGGTCTAATGTGAGAGCAGAATGCCCGCATCGGCTCTCCTGACCTTCAGAAACGGAGAAAACCCATGCGCCTTGCCCGACATGCAAGACCGTCCTTCTACGTCTCCCCACTTCTTGCGCTGCTGGCGTTACCGTTCTGCGCACCTGCCCAGGAGCAGGCCCCTACTCCAAAAGTAAAAATCGATTGGCAAGACGGCCCCACGGTCGGCAAGCTCGGCGACCTCGCCGAAATCAAAGTCCCCGAAGGCTATCGCTTCGCCGGCGCGGATGGCACCCGCAAATTCCTGGAACTCACTGAGAATCCTCCCAGCGGTGCCGAACTCGGCGTTCTGATCCCTGAGCGCAAAGAAAATGACCCGTCGAACGGGTTCTGGTTCGTGATTTTCGAATTCCGCGAGATTGGCTACGTGAAGGACGATGATCGCGACAAGCTCAACGCCGACGCTTTGCTGAAGGAGTTGCAGACCAACACGGAAGAGGGCAACAAGGAAAGAGCCAAGCGCGGCTGGCCGGCGTACAACGTCGACGGCTGGTACAAACCGCCGTTTTACGATGTCTCGACCAAGAATTTGACGTGGGCCACGCGTGGCCATGGCATCGAGAACGGAAAGGAGGAGAAGAGCGTCAACTATTCCGTAAGAATCCTCGGACGGCATGGCACCATGGATGTGGACCTCGTTCTGGGCCCGGATCTCGTTTCCGACGTATTGCCACGCTTCGCAAACGTGCTCACTGGATTTTCGTTCAAGTCCGGCCACAGCTACGCTGAATTTCGGCCGGGTGACAAAGTCGCGGAGTATGGCCTAGCCGCCCTAGTCGCCGGCGGAGCCACCGCGATCGCCTTTAAGACCGGCTTACTGGCCAAGTTCTGGAAGCTGATCGTGGCCCTGTTCGTCGCCCTTTCCACCATGATCAAGCGCGCTGTGAACTATCTGAAACGCGTGCTGACCGGCAAAGCCTCCGAAGAAGAGACGACCCAGTCCGAATGACTGAAGTTCAGGTCCTCTTCCTGGTTTTCGCCGGCGTTTACCTCCTGCAATGCATAGGATGGGCTCCCTCCGATAGTGAGGTCTTGCGCATTGACTGGCGCTTCCGCGCCAAGCTTCTTCCCCACGGCCTGCGCATGCGTTTCGGGAAGCACCGGCTCTTCTTTCTGAATCCCTTCTCTCCGCTTTCGGGGGCTGTCGTCGGCGAGTTTTTCCCTCCGGTGAGAACCAGTAAGGAAGAATCCCTGGAGAAATCAAATCCCTCAGAGCCAGATGAGTTCATCAGCCGGCGAATAATCCGCTTAAGCGAGCAAGAAAAACACCAAGTCCACAGTGCGGGCAAGGAAGTTCAATCGTCAGGTCACGTTCTATTCATAGCTCATTCGGAAGCCTACGCCAGTTTTTTGGCTGGAATCCTCGATCGCGTCCGGAAAAGATCCCCCCAGGATCGTGGCCGCGCTTTCGAACGCGAGTTCGAGAAAATGTTCGACACAAAAAAAATCGCTCTGCGCCTGGAGGAATACCAGGTCCAGACCGTATTTCTCCGCACCGCTTGTGTGCTGCTGTTTGTTTTCTTGTTCTTGATCTCGCCTGTGCTCATCCGGCTCCGCGGACTCGAGCGCATCTGGCCGGTTCTCCTCGCCTATTTGATCTGGTCGCTGGCCTGGATTGGCTGGAGCTTTCTGCGCGCCCACCGGGCGCTCTATCCTGAGCTGAAGGAAGGCCGCTGGCAACAGGTGATGGTTCTGGCACTTTCGCCTTTGTCTGCGATCCGGGCGAACGATGTTCTTCTTCGAGATCTGTTTTGTGCCTTTCATCCGCTCGCTGTCGGCCACGTCTTGCTATCGAAGGAAGAATATCGCGTCCAGGCGGATTGGCACTTTCGTCAGGCCTTGTTTCGCATGGACTGGAACCTCAGTTCAAGTGACGCACCGATGCTGCGCTTGCTCCAAACGTTCCTGATGAAGATCGGGCTGCCGCCAGAAGAACTCTTAGATCCGCCGCCGCGGGAGTCGGAGAACTGCCAGGCCTATTGTCCGCTCTGCCTCGCGCAATTTGTGCTTGCCGAAGGCCAATGCCCCGATTGTGGCATGCACCTCAAGAAATTCCCAGTCACCCCTGAGTCTGCCCCAAGTGATCGTCCACAGCCAAAAAGTTAGCGCTGTCTTGTGGGGGCGCCCGCCTCGGCGGGCTGCGCCCTATCTGGGCGCGATTGCACTATGCAGAGCTGTTTTGCTGGGCTTTGCAAGGACTGCGGATCTCCGTGAGAAACTCGGCTCAGCGTTGCGACTTCCGCCCCGCCACCACATCCGCCGAAAACTGTTTGGACTGCCCTCGCGGCACACTCAACGACTGCCATTTTCCCGAAGAAATAAATGTCAAATGCTTCGCCAAAAATAAAATCTGTCCAATGTGATGAGAATAGTGCGCCATCTGCCGGTTGATAGCCTGCATCACCGAATGCGGCTCGTTCCGGATAGTTACCGTCCGCTCGAGATCCGCCTCAGTGAGCGGTTGCAACGCCTCGAACACATACTTCCACCCGCGTTCCCAAAGCTCCATCAATTCCGCGCGCGTCTTCGGCGGTTCTTCAAATTCGGTATCGCGATTGCGGTCCGGCTTCTCGCCGTCCGTGGTCAGAAAATCCGACCACCGCGAGCGCATGTTTCCCGACATGTGTTTCACAAGGATGGCGATGGAATTGGATTCCGCGTCAATGTTTGTGAACAGCGCTTCGTCCGGGCACTGCGCCATCGCGCGCTCGGCCAGATTTTTGTAATAGCGAAAAAGATCGATCGAGTCTTTCGCGTAGGAACTGGTGAATTGGTGCGCCATGCCGTCATTTTCTTCCGTTTCCGCCAACTGTCAAGCCGGGTCGCGAGGACTCCGCAAAATGCGAAGCGACCTATTTGGATGTTTGCGCAACTAAGCAGGGCAGAGTTCGTGGGTGCTGAGAAAAAGTACTTGACAATTCGCTTTTTGTTCGCCTAATATCGCTGCGCCCCGAATCGCAATTACCGCAAGGGAGAAAATCATGACCATTGGACAAATGATGCTTGGTGAGTTCGACGAGGAAATGAAGAACACTCGCAGAGTCTTGGAACGCTGTCCCGACGAAAAGTGGAACTGGAAACCCCACGAAAAATCCGGCACCCTCGGCTGGCTCGCCGGACACGTCGGCACCGTTCCCGAGTGGATCGCTATGACTATCGCCACGGAAGAGCTGGACTACGCCCCCGTTGACGGTCCTTCCTACACGCCGCCGAAGATCGAGAATCGCGCCCAGCTCCTCGCCGCTTTCGACAAGGGCAGCTCCGAAGCGCGCGCCGCCCTGGCCAGCGTCAGCGACGCCGAAATAATGAAAGGCTGGAAGCTCCTCGCCGGCGGCCAGGAAATTTTCACCATGCCGCGCGTCGCCTGCATCCGCGGAATGTGCCTCAACCACCTGATCCATCACCGCGCGCAGCTCACCGTCTATTTCCGCTTGCTCAACGTCGCCGTCCCTGGCCTTTACGGCCCCAGCGCCGACGAGACCCAGTCAAGCGCAGCCGGAGCCGCCAACTAGGATTGCCGAAGGACGGGGGCGGAATTCCCGCCCCCGAGTTTCCCCCGCTTCCGCAGCCTCATTTCTTCCATCGCGCTATAATAGTGTGCGTTTCTCCTCCGGAGGCTTACCATGAGCACGGAAACTCCCGTCATCCTTTCCGCCGTTCGCACGCCCATCGGAAAATTCCAAGGTGGTCTTGCCGGCTTTTCCGCCCCCGAACTCGGCGGCAAAGCCGTCGCCGAAGCCATCCGCCGCGCTGGTCTCGATCCCAATCAAATTGACGAAGCCATCCTCGGCAACGTCGTCCAAGCTGGCCTAGGCCAGAACCCCGCGCGTCAGGCTGCCCTCAAAGGCGGCTGCGCCCCCCGCGTCGCCGCCATGACCATCAACAAAGTTTGCGGCTCCGGCCTGAAAGCCGTTGCGCTCGCGGCGCAAGCGGTGCAACTCGGCGAATCGGAAATCGTCGTGGCTGGCGGGATGGAATCCATGTCCAACTGCCCGTACTTGCTTCCGCAAGCGCGCACCGGCTTCCGAATCGGCGACGCCAAAGTCGTCGATTCCATGATCAATGACGGACTCTGGGATGCGTACGAGAATTTTCACATGGGCATGACTGGAGAACTCGTCGCTGAAAAATACGGGATCACCCGCGAAGAGCAGGACAAGTTCGCCTTCGGAAGTCACCAGAAAGCTGTCCGCGCCCGCAAATCCTGCTTCTTCGAAGCGCAAATTCTTCCGATCGAAGTACCGCAGAAAAAAGGCGATCCTCTTATCATCAAGTACGACGAATCGCCCCGCGAAGACACCAGCATCGAAGCCCTCGCAAAATTGAAGCCCGCCTTCAAAAAAGACGGCACCGTCACCGCCGGCAATGCCCCCGGCACCAATGACGGCGCCGCCGCACTGATTGTCACCAGCGAGCGCAACGCGTCGCGCCTCGACAAAAAACCGATCGCCAGAATCGTCGCCCAAGCCGTCAGCGGCGTCGAACCCAAGTGGGTAATGATGGCGCCGGTCGACGCCGTTGAAAAACTACTGACCAAGACCGGCTGGGATCGCGACAAAGACGTCGATCTCGTCGAACTCAACGAAGCGTTTGCAGTGGCGGCGATAGCCGTGACGCGGCAACTCAAACTCAATCCCGAAAAAGTCAACGTGAACGGTGGTGCCGTCGCCCTTGGCCACCCCATCGGCGCCAGCGGCGCGCGCATCCTTGTGACCCTGCTCTATGAATTGCAGCGCCGCAACCTCAAGCGCGGCATCGCCGCCCTCTGCCTCGGTGGCGGCAACGCCGTGGCCCTCGCCGTCGAACGCTACTAAGAACAACCAAGCATCAGATCAACTCGTGCTTTATGCCGCTGGTTCTGCCTGGGTTGCGGTCTTCAAATCATTGCCGCAATGGGGGCAGAACTTGTCGGATTCGGCGATTTCGCGCTTGCACTGCGGGCAGGACGGGTGCAGGTTGCACTTGCAATTGGGGCAGAAGTTGAAGCGCGCGCCCACGGTGTTCCCGCATTGCGGGCAGGGATAAGGGAGCGGCTCGCGCATAAGAAAATAGATCACGAAACCGATAAAGCCCCAGGCCGGCAGGAGAATTATCACCAGAATTGTCCAGAGAGCAGCGCTCATTCCGCGGCGCGATGCATCGCGGTTGACGTAGGCGACGAGAAAAATAATGGTCGCCATGCTGAGACTTGCCACGGTGACGATTCCGGCCAAGGCCAGCGACGCGAGGGCCGGGTTATCCCGTAACTCCCATGGAAACATATTATTTCCGTAGGGGTTGTGGGCCTGCGCCAGATTCACGGTAATGGCGATCACCAGCGCGATCACATAGAGCGCGGCCACCAGCACCATCAGCCAGCGGGGAATGATCCCGAACTCTTCCCAGAAGCGGAGATTCTCCTTCTTGCGGCGAAGACGGAATAGCCGCTTTCGCTCGTTGAAGGAATCGGTTACACGTTTTGGATAATCCGTCATCCCTGTCCTCTCTCTCCGTTCGTCCCGGTCAATTTCCTTGGCCGATCCAATCGGCCTGTTCGCCCTTCCGCGAAGTCTCCATCAGCAGGACGGCCGCAGCAAAGAGCGCGGGAATCGTCCACCACAAGCCGAAGCCCACTTCCCAGACCAGCTTCGGCACTCCCGCGCGCTGACCGAGCCATTGAAAGAGGCTCCACACGTACGGCGCGCTGGCAATTCCAAATGCCCACGACACGGCGCAAGCAACCCACATCGCGCGGCGCTTCGGTTCACGCTCGCGCAATTCCTGGGCGCGCAGGCGCACGCGGAATTGCGTGCGTCTGGCGAGTCCTTCCGGCAAGGGAATGGCCGCCGTACGCATCGACCGCAAAGCTCGATCGGTCTGACGCGCACGGTCGGTGCAGAACTCACACTGCTCGAGGTGCGAACGGAGCCACGAGCTGTCGGCCTCTGGGATTCCTTCAACGCGCGCCTGGGCGATCAGTTGTAGAGCGCGGTCGTGATTGTTTTCGCTCATGATGCTGCACCTCCCAGGAGCGCTCCGCGGAGTGCTTCGAGCCCGCGGTACAAGCGCGACTTCACAGTGGAGAGCGGGACGCTCAGCACGCCGGCCATTTCGTCGATTTGTAGCTCTTCCTGAAATCGCAGAACGAGCACTTCGCGATAAATCGCGGGGATTTTCTGGAGCGAGGCTTGAACGTTTTCTTCCGTCTCCTGGCTGAGAACCTGGTGCAAAGGCGAGGGCTCAGACTCGTTGGCGAGTTGTAGCGGATGTTCTTGTTCGGGATCGGTCAGCGTGTCGAGGCTTTGGGGTTTCTTGGAGCGCTGCCAATCAATGACCAGATGGCGCGCGATGGCGAAAAGCCAGGCTTCAAATTTGGACCTGCCGTCGTACTGGTGCCCGCGCTCGAGCACGCGGATCCATGTCTCCTGGAAAAAGTCCTCCGCGCGTTCTTTGTTTCCAGTGACATAGACCAGGTAGCGGAACAACCGGTATTGATACTGCTCAATCAGGTGGTCGAGCAGATCCGGATCGCGCTTCTGCAGGCCCCGCGCGATGGCTTTTGCTTCATCGCCCATCAGCGTGGAGAAGAACAGTGTTGGACCTGGCGCGGCCGAGGTCGCAAAGAAGCTGGACGACTGTGACGTCAAACATGAGATCGTGGCGCTCATTCTAACGGGTATACGGGGTAGCAGGGGGAAAAGACGCATACGAGTTGAGGGCAGGGTGGTTGAATCGAAGTGGGTTCCAAAATGGGAAGAATAGGGGTACACCCCGGCAGTTTTCGTAAGAGTGGCAAACAAAGGGCTTACAGGATACGGAACTTGGAAGAAGATACGGAGGACTGGAGACAGGAAGGAAAGCAAGAGTTTTGACTTGAAGGAGGTGACCCGGCACTTTTCGTAAGAGCAGATTATAAAGAGGTTACGGGCGTCACGGTTTGTAAGTGCGGGGAATAAAAGGAGTTGCGGTGACGGGAGTTTCGTCCCGTAAGACCGTCCGGGATGCAAAAATCGCATCACGTGACGCGAGTGTGTGTGTCGGCGTGGCTCGGTGCTGAAGATCACGACTCACGCTACCATATTATACATATATTGTCAAGTAACAAATAAAGTATTTAGATGGAACAATTTGCGGTCGCTTTCGAATGATTTCGCAAACTGAAGAAAACAAAGAGGTAGAGCGTACTGTGTAGCAGGGAAGTTTTTGACGGAGTGCGGAAGTATTGATTTGGAGGGGCGTGTAGTAAACTCCCGGCTCGCCATGTACTGCCCGGAATGCAAAGCTGAGTATCGGCAAGGGTTCACGCGCTGCTCCGACTGCGACGTGGACTTGGTGCAGGAACTTCACGCGAACACGGACGGGTTTGCGGCTTCGGGTAAGGCAGGTGAGTCGGCGGCAGATTCGGACGATCCCATTTGCTCCTTTTGGCAGGGTGACGATCCGCGAATTCACGCCGAAATATGCGAATTGCTCAGCGAGCAAGGCATCTCCCATAAAACCATCCGGCGCGAGGATCATCTCTTTAATCTGAATTCCAAGAGTGGCTTCCAGATCGGAATTCCTTTTTCGCAGTTCGAGAAGGCGGAAGCGGCGATCAGAGATGCTTATGGAACGGAACAAGCGCAACAAGATGCCGCCCGGCTTCTGCCCTATGGGAAAGGATATGCGCCAGGAGTTCGCGGGGTACTGCCGTGGCGAGCTGTTCTGAAAGGCTTCGGCTGGGAGCAAGACACGTCGCGGGAAGAACCGGAAAACGTTGCAGGATCGGCTGCGGAAGTAGTAGATGTAGACCATCCATCCGAGTACCAACGATCGGACTGGGATCCTGCGAATTGGAATCCGGAGAACGCCAAAGTCCAGGTGTGGTCGAGCGAGCAGTCGTACGTCGGAGAGATCATCGACCTGGCGCTACGAGAAAATCAGATTCATGCGCGCTTCGATAAAGCGGAGGGTAGAAACGCAATCTTCGTTCTGCCGGCAGACGAAATTCGGGCACGCGAAATCGTGAGAGAAATAGCGGAGAGCGCGCCGCCGGAGTGAATTGGACCAGCGAATCGAGTGTCATGCGGCGGACGCCGGCCAATATACAGAACAGTGCGGATAAAGAGTAAACTCAGCTTGCAGCTCCGCTCGACCCCGCCGCGCGCAGGAGGAAGCCATGTCATCGAAACCGATTCAGCAGGGTTCGCTGGTCTTGTTGTGGGCGGGAGAGGATCCGGCGATGCACGCGGCGTTGCTGGAAGAGTTGGAAGTGGCGGAGATTCCGTTTTCGAACAAGAGTCTGGGGGATGATGAAGTGGCGCCGACGGCCGATCCGCTGCCGATCGATTGGAAGCCGCGATTTGGATTTGAAGTGGCGGTGCTTTCGACCGATCTTGCGGCGGCGCAAGAGGTGCTTGAAAAATTGCTGGAGGAAGAGCCTGCCGATTTAGAGATTCCGGCACAGGATGGCACGGTTGCGGTGGAGCCGCCGCTGGTGGTGGAGACAGAGACGCATCCGAAGGTGGAAGTTTGGAATGGGAATGACGACCGGATCGCGCAATTTTTGACGGCGGCGATGCAGGAAAACGAGATTCCGATTCACCTGGAAAATCCAGGGGAGGAAACGCGGATTTTTGTTTCGGCGGCGAATGAAAAACGGGCGCGGGAAATCGTTAGAGAAGTAGTAGAAGGCGCGCCGCCGGAGTAAAGCATGTTTTGTCCCTTGTGTCTCTCCGAATACCGAGACGGATTCACAACATGCAGCGACTGTCACATTGCCCTTGTTGCCACGAGTGACGAGGCATCGTCCCGGAGAGTCCGACTTTGGAAAGGAACTCGACAGAGTAAATTGGATCGAATTCTAGGGGAACTCGACGGAGCAAATATTCCTTGTCATTTCAAAGAAACCGTTGACAACGTTCCGTCCATCACGCTCCTCGGAATTCCGATTGGACCACCGCGATCAACATTTGAATATGAAGTGTGGATTTTTCGTAAAGATCTTGATCGTGCGCGACTTTTATCGTGCGGTACATAGCTTCGCGACTCGATTGGAGATGGTACGTTCGGACCGGGATTGCTATGAATGACGCTGCGATCGGGTTTCGCGTGCATTCCGGGTGGGCAGCGGCTGTGGCCGTGCGTGTTGAAAAGGGCGCGCCCATCGTGCTCGCGAAGAGGCGAATTCACCTCGTAGATACTTTCACTTACGAATTCCGGCAGCCGTATCACACAGCGGAAAAGATGCTGCTGGGGCAGGCGCGCGAGTTTATTGAGCGAATGCATGCAGAGGCGAGGCGGCTGGCTTACCGAGCCATCCGGGAGCTTGCATCTCGAACGCAAGAACAGGGACTAAGACTCACGCGATGCGGGCTGCTGCTCTCCTCTGGCAGACCGCTTCCCGTTCTGGAGAAGATCCTCGCTTCGCATGCGCTGATTCACACGGCGGATGGTGAGCTATTCCGCGAAGCGCTGCTTCATGCGAGCGCTCGGTGTGGTCTGAAGGAATTCACAATAAAGGAGAAGGAGCTCCTGGATCGCGCCGGACAAGTGTTGCGGGCCAAACCGAAAGAGCTGATGCGGCGCGCTACCGAGCTTGGGCGAGATTTTGGCTCTCCTTGGACCCAGGACGAAAAGTTTGCCACGCTCGCCGCGTGGTTTGTTTCCAAAGATCCTGCAAAGAAAGCGTCTAAGAAACTGGAAGAGCCTCGATAGCGGGCTACATAATCAGCAGGGGCAGGGATTTTGTTTGCGGAGCAAAGAGAATGCGAGCCGGATTAAAGTTTGCAGTTCCTAGCGCGCTAGGTGGGGTTCTTGTTTCGTTTCTGATTTCAGGTAGTTTTGCACAGCAGCCTGAGCAGCCGATTCCCGCACAGACCACCATCCGGGTTCAAAGCTCCTTGGTCCTCGTCGATGTCATCAGTCAGGACCCCAATACCGGGTTGCCTGCACAAGATTTCAAGAAAGAAGACTTTCGCCTGTATGACAATGGTCACGAAGTGCCGGTCGCCTCTTTTGATGCTGGAGTGCGTTACGCTACCCGCCCGTTCATTCTTTGGCTTGCGGTGATTTGCAATGAACGCGGGAAAGTCGGAGGATCCCGCGAATTTGTGGGCAAGGAATCCCTATTTCGGCCCGCGTTCGATCATCTGGACAAACGCGACACAGTGGGCGTGGCGCACTGGTGCGACAATGGCGAGACGCGGCTCGATTTGCTGCCCACCGTGGACCGCGACGCTCCCCTCCGCGTGTTAGCCGATACGATCAAGCCCATTGCCTTTGAAGTCGGAGGGAAAAGCAATCTCGTCGGAGAAGACACCTATCGAAAAATGCTCCGGCTTATTATTCAGGACGCGCATCGCAGGAACCCCCAACCCCTGCCGGTGATTGTTTTTCTGGACGGTGATCACACCGGTCAACCACGCTATGAGCTCGATCAGGTGGTAAATGATATTTTGGAGACATCTGGAATTGTGTTCGGCATTAAAGATCAAATGGCCCCGAGAATGTACGGTCTGGGGAATGGTGAGGTGTCGGAAATTTCACACTACGTGGCTGAACAGACAGGCGGGCAGTACCTTACCGCTGCTGGAAAGGATTATGCGACTGCGCTCGACATGATTCTAGTGCAATTGCATTTTCGCTACGAACTCGGGTTTATTCCCCCAACGCTTGACGGTAAACGCCACGAGCTCAAAGTTGAGATGACGAAGGAAGCTCGCGAGAAATACAAAGGGATCCGGCTAAACTTTCGCCCAGTGTATATTCCGGTGCCTGAAGTGCCCTCTTGGGCTCGTTGAGCGAAGTTGCCATTGTCTTGGAATTGCTATTTGACAAGTGCAAATCGTCCCGGGCATCTTGACGACTCCGCGCGTCACGAGCCGCGCCACGGTACAACACTGCTTACTTTAAGAATTAATTTGGCTTCGGCGCGGAGAGCTCGCTCTTCAAACGCTCGATCTCTGACTCCAGGGATTGCTTCTGCTCGAGTTCGGCATCGAGCTTGGCTTTGCCCGCGGTGTCTCCTGCATGATTCGGATTGGAATAGTAGGTGTCCTGGTCCAGAGCGAGTTGGCGCTGCAAAGTGTTTAGCTCTTGCTCTGCGGTATCGATCTTCGCCTGGATTCCCGCGTCCTCAGGAGAGTCACAAGCGATGCGCAAGGCTTTCTTGAGAGAGGCAACCTTTTCTTCGAGAGTGACTTGTTCGACTCGAGCAGGGTTTGGGGATTGCGTTTCCAGCCGCGACGGAGCGCCAACGTTAAGCCCCGCGGAGCCGGGTTTAAAATTCTTCAAATCAACATCGTTATTTGTGATGACTTCGGGTTGAGAGTAAAGATCGCTGCGAAGTTGGTTGCGTTCGGCCTGGACGGCCAGCAACTCCCTTTGGAGTCTCTCGGCGTTCGGATTATCGCATCCTGCCGCATGGGGTTTTGCTACTTCGGCCTCTTTCGCTGATGGGGAGTCTGGAGCAGATGGTAGAGCACTCGGCAGCGGAGACTGCACGACGACGTCTTCGTTGGTGATGAGTTTCCGATGCCCGGTGGAATTTGCTTTTTGCTCGCGAGCGTCGCGCGCGGCTTTCGCAATCGCTTCCGCGGTGGGCGGCGGATCTTGGGATCGTGCGGGCGCGACAAGCGCCAGCGCCAGAAGGGCGATGGCCAAAAACGACGCCCATGAAGCCCCCAACGATTGCCATTGCATGTGTCCGGAGGGAACTTTGCAATCACTGGGTATGTTCATACAGACCTCCCTAGACCAACACTCTAAGCTTCTGCTCGGCTGACGGAATTGTCAAAGAAGACTGCATGATGGGCTTGGTCTATGACGACGCGGGCTCCTGGACGGTAGGTGTGCGAAGGCTCGATAGTCGCAGACTGACTCGGTTCTAAAGCTCCAGTCAGCTTGACGATTCCGCGCGTTCTGTGTTTCTGTTGCGCTGGAGTTCTCTGGGAGGCAGCTTGAGCCTTGCTGAAATAAAAACGGTGGCGGTGCTGGGCGCGGGGACGATGGGGAATGGGATCGCGCATGTGTTTGCGCGGTCGGGGTACAAGGTGATTTTGCGCGATGTGGAGCAGCGATTTCTCGATCGCGGGATGGAAACGATTGGGAAGAATCTCGATCGGGAGATTAAGAAGGGGAAGATTGAGGAGGGGGAGAAGGGAATTGTTCTGGGGCGGTTGCAGCCGGTGACGGATATGGGGGCGATTGCGGCAGCAGATTTTGTGGTGGAGGCGGTGCCGGAGAAGATGGAGATTAAGCGGGCGGTGCTGGGGGAAGCGGATGGGATTTTGCGGCCAGAGGTGATCATTGCGAGCAATACTTCTTCGATTTCGATGACTACGCTGGCGGCGTTGACGAAGCGGGCGGACCGATTTGTGGGGATGCACTTCATGAATCCGGTGCCGGTGATGGTGCTGGTGGAAGTGATTCGGGCGCTGCAGACAAGCAATAAGGCGTTTGCCACGACGATGGAGCTGGCGAAGAAGCTTGGCAAGACGCCGGTGGCGGTGAATGATGCGCCGGGGTTTGTGTCGAACCGCGTGCTGATGCCGCTGATCAACGAGGCGGCATACTGCGTGATGGAAGGCGTGGCTACAGCGGAGGCTGTGGACGCGGTGATGAAGTTGGGCATGAATCATCCGATGGGGCCGCTGGAGCTGGCGGATTTCATTGGGCTGGATGTTTGCGTGGACATTATGCATGTGTTGCAGGAAGGGTTGGGCGATCCGAAGTATCGAGCTTGTCCATTGCTGAAAAAATATGTGGCGGCGGGATGGCTGGGGCGAAAGTCTGGGCGCGGATTTTACAGCTACGCCGCATAAGGGAGGGTATTCGGAAGGCGAACATAAGGCGAAAAATAATGTTTGCTTTTTGTTCGCCATGGTGGTAGTTTGGGCCTCGTCGTTTTCAACAGGTGCTCCATGAGCGGTTTTTCGAACGGTGTTCTAAGCTGTCTGGAACGTGAGAGACTCGAAGAGGAGCTCTCCGAGGCGCGCAACCGGGGGCGGAACCTATCCCGGCTGCGGCAACTGACGCCCCAGGAACGGGTGGCGTTGGACGAACGCGAACGGACGGCGCAGACGCGGCTGAGAGACCACGATGCGGAGCACGGTTGTCAGCGATGATGTAGCTTCAAGGCGGTTTGAGGCTGACCGGCAATTAGGGGTGGCGAAGGAATGAATCGAGTGGTAAACTCCACACTTCGTTACGTCCCCGGATACGGGCGAAGCGCTTTCCCGGCGCGGAACCCAGGCCATCGGCCCCGCAGGCCCAGGTTTCTACTTTCCTCCACCGAGGTGTGAAATGACAGACGAAAAAGAAAAATTGCTGGCAGCAGCGATATCGCAGATTGAAAAGGACCACGGTAAGGGCGCGATCATGCGCCTGGGCAGCCGGGATATTCTGGTGCCCGTCAGTGTGATTCCCAGCGGATGCTTATCGATTGACGCGGCGCTGGGCGTCGGCGGCTTTCCGCGCGGGCGCGTGATTGAGATTTACGGGCCGGAATCGGGCGGCAAGACGACCATGACGCTGCACGTGATCGCCGAAGCGCAAAAGCTCGGCGGGCAGGCGGCATTCATCGATGCGGAGCATGCGCTCGATCCGGTCTATGCACGGAAGCTGGGCGTGGATGTGGACAACCTGCTGGTGTCACAGCCGGACAACGGCGAGCAAGCGCTGGAGATTGCGGAAACGCTGATTCGCTCCGGAGGTGTGGACATTGTGGTGGTGGACTCCGTCGCGGCACTGGTGCCCAAGGCGGAACTGGAAGGCGACATGGGCGATCCGCAAATGGGTTTGCAGGCGCGTCTGATGTCGCAAGCGCTGCGCAAGCTGACCGGAATCGTTTCGAAGTCGCGGACTTGCCTGATTTTCATCAACCAGATTCGCGAGAAAATTGGCGTGATGTTTGGGAATCCGGAGACGACCACGGGCGGGCGCGCGCTGAAGTTCTATGCGTCGATGCGCGTGGATATCCGGCGAATTCAGGCCATCAAGGAAGGTGACAAAGTGGTGGGTTCGAGGACGCGCGCGAAAGTGGTGAAGAACAAGGTGGCGGCGCCGTTCCGTGAGGCGGAATTCGACATCGTCTACGGCGAAGGGATTTCGCGCGAAGGCGACTTGATCGATCTGGGCGTGGAGAAGGGCGTGCTCGAAAAGAGCGGCACGTGGATCAGCTTTGGCGGCGAACGCATGGGCCAGGGCCGCGAAAACGCGCGCGTCTTCCTGAAGGAAAACAAGGACATCCGCGACAAGCTGGAAAATGTTCTGCGGAAGAAGATGGAAATCCCGGTGCCGGGCCATTCGAATGCGGCGGCGCCTGGACCGAACGGCCACGCTGCTCCGGCACAGGCGGACAAGCAGCCGATGAAGGCTTCGGCGGCGGTTGCCGGTGTGGACGCATCCAAGGCGCGACCGACGCGCTGAAGGTCCTCAATCGAGTCGTGAATTCATAGGGGCATCCGCCCAGGCGGGTGCCCTTTGTTTATTGAGGCGATGCTCCAGGACGCCGCTAGGAGAAGGCCCACCGGAGCGAGCTGAGCGGTGCACGGCCCCGTTTCAGAATGCGACTGGACCTGTCCGTCCTCGCCCAGGCCGCCGGCCCGAGCGGACGAAGGTTCAGGTCCCTGACCTGACGGTCAGCTATTCAAAACAAAGCACATAGCCTCGTACTGGGCCTTCGCGGCTATTGCGTAACCCCAATTTAAGAGACAAAATATGTCTCATCCTGAGAGAACAGTTTCTCTTGGGTGGAGAGACAGCTAGGCGCGGCGCCCGTAAGTCGCATCAAATCAAGGTGTGATTAAGTGGCGGGTGAAATGCAATTAATCTCCAACACGTCCTCTGGGCCGTTGGAAGCCAGTGGCGCATTGAACAGGTCCCGTGAATGTTTGTTGACCTCGCGGACAACGTGAGGTAATACTTCTGACCCCGATGGTTCAGTCACTTGGGGCAGGCTAGGGTGGATTGGCCGCATGGCGGCCACCCTGAATGAAAAGGTGCGAACGGTGAAGCAGTTCGGAAAAGCCACTCTAGCAATACTGATGTCAGCAGTCTTTGCCTTTCCTCTGCCCGCGACGCCGCGGCCGGGAACACCAGTAAGGCGCGCTCGCAAGTACGCCACGCGTTATCGCGGGGTTCCTACATTTGCGGATTCGTTCAGCAAAGATGATGGGGCTTTCGATGATCCGGTTGTTCGCGCAGCCGCGGTTTCCGCGCTCGGCCGTTACAATGGAGCGGTCGTCGCTGTGGACCCGAGCACCGGACGTATCCTCACGGTAGTGAATCAAAAGATCGCATTCGGCGACGGATACATTCCCTGCTCGACGATCAAGCCGACGATTGCGCTTGCCGCGCTCGAAGAAAACGTCATTACCCGCGACACCATGCTCAAGGTGGGGCGCCGCAAGTACATGAATTTGACGGAAGCGATGGCGCACTCGAACAACGTATTTTTTGAGCAACTCGGGTCGCGCATGGGATTCGAGACGGTTTCGAAGTACGGACGGCTACTCGGCCTGGGCGAACTTGCAGGATACAACCTGCCGGACGAGCATCCGGGATCGTTTCCAATCGTGCCGCCTACCAATGGCGGAGTGGCGCGGATGTCGAGTTTTGGAGAAGGAATCCAAGTAACGCCTTTGCAACTTGCTGCGCTTTCCGCGGCATTCGCGAATGGCGGAACACTCTATTATCTGCAGTACCCTCACACACAAGAAGAAGTCGAGAATTTCACGCCCCGGGTGAAACGAGAATTAAATATTGGCGCGATTCTTCCGGAGCTCCGCGAAGGCTTGCTTGCGGCGGTGCTGTACGGCACTGGCAAATCGAGTTTCGACCGTGACGGGGAAGAGATGCCGCTGGGCAAGACGGGCACTTGCGACGACCACACGACGCCATCGAAAATCGGCTGGTTTCTCACCTATGCCGATGATGCGCACGCGAAAATCGCGCTGGCCGTTCTGCTGCGTGGAAACACACGCACCGTGAAGGGGCCTACCGCCGCCGTCGTGGCGGGCCGGATCTACCGCAAGCTACGCGAGCAAAACTATTTTGCGGACGCCACGCACACGGCGGTGGTCAGGACAGGCAACTAACGCAAGCTTAGATTTCAGAGCAATGAACTTGTCGCGCTGCGGAAGACCTCCGCAGCGTTTTTCTTTTCGCGGGAAAAGCTCAAGTTTCACCACTGAGGATGCGGCACGATCCTGTCGAGCAGGGGCGCAACACGCTGCGCGTCTACGACCTGGCTCACAGCGTTCAGATTTGTAGTTGGACGATTGAGCGCACGCGGAGGAAAGACATTTGACGGCGGCTGCGATTTGCGACAAAAGAGTGAAGGGCATTACTCTGTCAATGTATCGGTGGCGAGTGGCTATGGGGGAATCGTGAATCGTCGTTTCTTGTTCTTGGTGCTTTTCGTGTGCGCCGCGGGAGCTGCAACTCTGGGGTACGCGTTTCAGCGACGGATTGCCACGGCCACGGAATTCGACCGCCAATTGAAGCTGGCGAAGGATGAAGCTGAGCGCATCCGCGAACAGGTGATCCTGCCGACGGAAAAGAGAGTTCCCGCGGGAGAAAATTTCACGGCCGCGCTCCAGAAATTTGGTTTGAGTGCTGAAGAGGCAGCGAACGCTTCAGCCGCCGCTCAGCACGCGTTCAACCTGCGCCAAGTTCGCGCGGGAAACACCATCACGGTAGGACGTTCGGTGGAAGGAACGCTGCGCGAAATCGACTACAAGATTGACGCGGACCGAATGCTCAAGATTGTTCCGGACGATCTCGGGTTCACGGCGCAGATCAGGGAAATTCCCTCAAAGGTGGAAGTGGCGGCGGTAACAGGCCGCGTGGACGATTCGCTTTTCAACGCCGTGGAGGACGCGGGAGAATCAGCGGAGCTGGCTATGCGGCTGGCGCAGATCTTCGGCTACGACCTTGATTTCTACACTGACCCGCGCAAAGGCGACACGTTTCGCATGATTCTCGAAAAGAAGAAGTATGCCAATGGGCAAATGGCCGGCTACGGAAGGATTCTCGCCGCGGAGTACGAGAACGCCGGAAAGAAATGCCAGGCTCTGCTGTTTCACGATCCCACTGGCCGGCCGGGATACTATTCAGCCGATGGAAAGTCGCTGCAGAAAGCGTTTCTGCGCTCGCCGCTGAAGTTCGGCGCGCCAGTGACGTCCCATTTCAGCCGGGCACGCTTTCATCCTATTCTAAAGACCTATCACCCGCACATGGGCACGGATTACGGAGCGCCCGTTGGCACTCCAGTGCAGACGATTGGGAGCGGCAAGGTGGTGTTCGCGGGCCGCAAGGGCGGCGAAGGAAATATGGTGCAGATCAGCCATTTCAACGGTTACGAGACGATGTATTTGCATTTATCACGCATGTTTGTGCGCAGCGGCGAACACGTGGAAATTGGCAAGACTATTGGCTTGGTCGGCAGCACCGGCCTTTCCACGGGGCCGCACCTTGACTTCCGCATATTGCAAAAGGGCCAGTACAAGAATTTCGAAAAGCTCGGACTGCCTCCGTCCGATCCCGTTTCCAAGAAAAACTTGCCGGAGTTCGCCGCCGTGCGCGAGAAGTGGCTGCCACTGCTGAAAAATCCCGAACTGCTCCAGGTTAGCGCAGCCCCCGCGGGAGCAGTCCCAGCCCGTTAACAGTCGCTCCACGTAGATTTTTCGGGAAGCGCCACAAACGCCGCGTTGCGGCGATCCATATCAATAGATGATGGGCATTTTGGAGAGATCAGTGGCGGACTCCCCGGTTACGCGCAGCACGAGCAGGGTGCGATCGTCGTGCGGGGAATGGCCTTCGCCGCAATGTTCATCGGTAGCCGCAAGGATTAGATCGGAGATTTCGCGGGCGGAAGTCTCCAAGGGAAGAGCGGCAAGAAGCAAACTCAGGCGTTGCGGGCCAAATTCTTCCTGCTCCCTATTCTCGGATTCGAGAATTCCGTCGGAGGCAAAGAGGACGATATCTCCGACTTGCAAGTCGAGAGTGATCTCATCGTACTGAGTGTCAGGAATCAGTCCCAACGGCACACCTTCCAGAAGAATGGTTTGTACCTGTCCGTTGCGAACGAGCAAGGGGTAGGGCCCGCCGGCGTTGGCGAGCGTGAGCCGCCTTGAAGATGCGTCGTAGATTCCGAAGAGCATGGCGATGAAGCGCGATTCGAGACGCGCGGCGTGGAGGCGCTGATTCAGCAGCCCCAGCATGGCGGCCGGGTCGCCGGCATGGTCGACAGCGATTTCTCGAACAGTCCCTATGGCCAATGAACCGTAGAGCGCCGCCGCGGTGCCTTTGCCGGAAACATCGCCTAAGGTGAAGCCCAGGCGGCCGACACCGTAAGGAAGAAAATCGTAGAAATCTCCGCCCAGGGCGCGGGCGGGAACATAGGCAGCCGCGAGGTCGATCCCAGGAATACCGCGGGCGCCGGTGGGCAAGAGTTGACGCTGAATTTCCCGCGCGGTGTCCAGATCGTGCAGGAGCCGGCGTTCGCTCTCGCGAGATTCCTCATAGAGACGGGCGTTTTCAAGCGCGACGGCGACATAGGAACCCAGCGTCGAGAGCATGCGCTCATGTTCGAGAGTGAAGGCGTGTGGCTTTGAACTTTCCAGGTCAAGGACTCCGATTAGGCGGTCACGAAGCATCAGCGGCACGACGAGTTCGGAACGCACGGTAACCCCACTCTCGCAGAGGATATAGCGGGGGTCGTCCGTGACGTCATTAATCCGCAAGACCCGTCGCTCACCCGCGGCGGTTCCGGTTAACCCCTTGTGGAGGGGAATGCGCATGCGCGAGGGAAGGGAATCCCCACAGCGCCTGGAATAGATGCTCTCCAAAAGCTGGGTCTGCTCGTTCCAGAGCATGACGCTGAAAACGTCATAATTCACAATTTTCTTGATGCGTTCGGCGACGCGGCCGAGCAGTTCTTCGCGGTCCAGAATGGAGGTGACTTCGCGGCTGATATCATAAAGCAACGCGAGCGTCTGGGCCTGTTCTGGGTGCGAAAGGAACAGACTCTGCGGGACGGGATCGGCGTCACCCAACAGCGCAAAGGAACCTAGTTTTGAGACGTCTTCCATGAAGGTGGCCTGGACCCTAGTCTCTATTGGATGTAGCAAATCTTCGCAGGTTGTACAATTCAATTCTTAGGGCAGGACAAAGAAGGCAGTATGTCAGGGGACGGGCGAGGGGGTTACTTTAGAGGCGCGCTATAACAGCCTGCGGCTGCGACAATATGCAACAATCGGTCGCAAGAGGCTGCCTATTCAAGCCTTACGCTAGCCTTTCTTGCTCTCAGGCCCTTTGTGAAACAGGGCCTGGCTGCAGCGGCGCAGGGACAATAGTTCCGTTTCCCCCAATCCATAGCGCTGGATCGCTGCCTGGTAGCCCTTCCAGTTGAACGGGCGATGGCGCTTTGCGATGGTGCGGAAGAAGCGGTCAAAAAAGTAGAAACCAATGCCGAAGTTGGCGTCCATGTAGCCTTTGCTGTCCACGCTGCGGTGATGAATGTCGTGGAGCCTTCTAGCTCTCAGGAACCAGGATCGGAGCAGAGGAATTCGCGTCATCCAGAAGTTCTCGATATGCATCCGGTCGTGAAGGTAGCTGAACATCAGGAGGGGCCAGGCTAGCAAGGTGCAGAGCGCGAGCGCCTGGTACACAGGAGAGACGCCCAGCAGGGCCATCACTCCCCAGCAGAACAGCAGGATAATCGCGGAGGGCGCCAGCCACTCGAACCCTACATTGCCGATGGAGAAGCGATCCTCCGTCGCGTCCTGATAGTCGCCAGCGCGCATGGGTTGGCGGGGGCCGTAGATCAGGAAATGGTGGATCAGATGGCCGCGGCTGAGCGAGGGAAACTTGTCGCTGTGCAGAAGCCGGTGCAGCCAGTAGCCGGCAAATTCGGCGACAATCACGGAGTCCACCAAGGTGGCGACGATTCCGACGAATGTGACATGCAAGCGTTCGTAAAGCATGTGTGCTACTCCTTCGATTCCCTACTGGCGGCTCGCCAAGCGAAGAACGTAACCGCCGATGTGATGACCATACGAAGGGCGGAGGGAAGGCTCAAGCGACAAGGAACGTCAAGCGGACCCGGGGGAGAGATGTCGCACGATGTCGTGGGGAGTTGCTATCTGACGGGTTGAAAGGAAAGGACTTGCACGATGGAACTGTAACGTTAGCGCTCCTGGGGAATAGCGACCTATGCCTTCGGATCAGAAACTGGGATCACAAAAAGTAGAGCGCCGTGACCAAGGTCGGTGCGGCGCTCAATGAAATTCGCCTTAGAAAACGGTGTGCTAGCCCTGCCGAGGCCTACTTTACTTCCCAGGTGTCGCCAGCACGGAGAAGCTTGGCGAGGTCGCCGGGGCCACGCTTGGCGATGACGGCCTTGACCTGTTCGTTCATCACGTCTTCGTAGCGAGGCACGTCGCCCCATGCGCGGAAGACGCCGATGGGCGTCGGGAAGTTCGGGCGGTGCTCCATATGCGAGAGTTGGAAAGCGTACGAGGGACTCGGATGGTGCGCATCGTGAACAATCAGATCAGACTCGGCGGTGCCGTTGCCGAGTTGGACGACTTCGAAGTCACCGTCGGGTTTACGGCGGATGCCCTTGTCGCTGTTTTTGCCGAAAACCATGGGTTTGCCATGTTCGAGCTGTAGGACGTGCTCGCTGCGCGCATCGCGGTCCGTCAACGAGAACCACGCGCCGTCGTTGAAGATGTTGCAGTTCTGGAGAATCTCGACGAACGCGGAGCCCTTGTGCGCGGCGGCGTGCCTAAGTGTTTCCTTGAGCTGGCCCTGGAAAACGTCAACGGAGCGGGCCACGAAGGTGGCCTCGGAGCCGATGGCCAGTGAAACGGGATTGAACGGCCGATCCAACGATCCAAAAGGCGTCGATTTCGCTTTCTTGTTGAGTTCCGAAGTCGGCGAGTATTGCCCCTTGGTCAGCCCGTAGATCTTGTTGTTGAACAGCAGGACCTTGATGCCGACATTCCGGCGCAGCATGTGGATTGTATGATTGCCGCCGATGGAGAGTGCATCTCCGTCGCCGGTGGCCACCCAAACTTCGAGGTCTGGACGAATGGCTTTGAGACCGGTCGCCACTGCCGGTGCGCGGCCATGAATCGTATGGAAGCCATACGTGTTCATGTAATAGGGGAAGCGGCTGGAACAACCGATGCCGGAGACGATGACAAAATTTTCCTTCTTGATGCCGAGTTCCGGGAAAACGGCCTGCACCGCGGAGAGAATCGCGTAGTCCCCGCAGCCGGGGCACCAGCGGACTTCCTGGTCGGTTTGAAAATCCTTCTTTGTCAGCGGCGGCGGCAGCGTTGCGGTTCCCATGATCGGTTCTCCTAGAGTCCCAACATCTCTTCGATTTTTTGTTCCAGCTCCGCTTGCTTGAACGGCCGGCCCTGAATCTTATTCAAGCCGACGGCGTCAACGAGATACTTTGCGCGGAGAACCCACAAAAGCTGGCCCATGTTCAACTCGGGGACCAGAATCCTCTTGTAGCGCTTGAAGATGTCACCCAGGTTGGAGGGAAGCGGATTGAGGTAACGCAGGTGCAGGTGGCCGATCTTGCGGCCCTTGGCACGCTGCGCTTTCAGCGCAGCGGTAATCGACCCAGATGTGGAGCCCCATGCAACGATGAGCAAGTCGCCTTCGAGATCGCCAGCGGGGAGGACATTGGGAATGTCCTGGGCAACGGCGGCGACTTTTGCGGCGCGGATGCGCACCATATTTTCGTGGTTCAACGGTTCGTAGTTGATGTTTCCCGTGGGGTCCTGTTTCTCGAGGCCGCCGATGCGATGTTCGAGTCCGGGAGTTCCGGGAACCGCCCACGGGCGCGCAAGTGTTTGCGGGTCGCGCTTATATGGCAAGAACGCGGCCGGATCGGTTGCAAATTTCACTGGAAAATCCGGAATATCGCTCAAATCTGGTATCCGCCAGGGCTCCGCGCCGTTGGCGAGGTAGCCGTCCGAGAGAATGATGACCGGCACCATGTATTTGACGGCGATGCGGCAGGCTTCAATCGCCACCCAGAAGCAATCGGCTGGCGTCGACGCCGCCAGCACGGGAATGGGAGCTTCGGAATTGCGCCCGAAAAGCGCTTGCAACAGGTCGGCTTGCTCGGTTTTGGTCGGAAGGCCTGTTGAGGGGCCGCCGCGCTGGATGTCGCAAATGACTAAGGGGATCTCGACGGCCACTGCGAGTCCCATCGCCTCGGTCTTCAGCGCCATTCCAGGCCCAGAGGTCGTGGTGATCGCCAGGGCGCCAGCGTAGGCCGCGCCGATCGCGGAGGTGATCGCCGCAATCTCGTCTTCGGCCTGGAAGGTCATCACGCCGAAGTCTTTGTATTGCGAGAGTTCGTGCAGAATGTCCGAGGCCGGAGTAATCGGGTAACTGCCTTGAAAAAGCGTTAGCCCGGATTTTTGCGCCGCGGTGACAAATCCCAGAGCCAGCGCCTGGTTGCCGCTCATGCTGCGGTAGAGGCCTGGAGTGAGCTGCGCGGGCGGAATCTCGTAGCTGACCTGGAAGGCTTCGGTCGCTTCGCAGTAGGAGTAGCCGCCTTTGAGCGCGAGCTTATTGGCTTCCACGAGCAGCGGCTTGTTCTTGAACTTGTCTTCAATCCAGCGGACCGTCGGCTCGCTCGAGCGGTTGTACAGCCAATAGCACATGCCCAGCGCGAAGAAATTCTTGCAGCGGTCCATGGACTTGGCGTCGAGGCCCAGGTGCTCGAGCGAACGCCGCGTCAATCTTTCAAGCTCGACCGAAAATAGCCGGAATTTATCGAGCGAATGATCTTCCAGGGGATTGGAGGTCATCTGCGCTTTGCGCAGGTCGCCCTCTTTGAAGCTGTCGCTGTTGACGATCAGGATTCCGTTGGCTTTCAGGTCGGCAATATTCACTTTCAGCGCCGCCGGATTCATGGCAATCAGCACATCGATGGCGTCGCCGGGGGTATAAACCTCATTCGAGGAAAAGTGCAGCTGGAAACCGCTGACGCCGGGAATTGTGCCGGCAGGAGCGCGGATTTCAGCGGGATAATCCGGAAACGTAGCAATATCATTGCCGTAGAGCGCGGCGGTATTGGTGAACTGGTTGCCGGTGATCTGCATGCCGTCGCCGGAGTCGCCGGCGAAACGGATGACCGCCTGATCGATCACTTCTCTTATCTTTACCGGTGGAACTTCCGCAAGCGTAGACATTCTTGTCCCAAGCCTCCGCTGATCGATGAACTCCCCCTACCCGAGAGAGTGTGGCTCGACACTAAGGATGAGGCGGTGCGGTGAAAGGATGGCTTCTAAGGCAGCCCGCCAGGAGCCGACCTCCTGAGGATATCACACCGGAACGCACATGGCGGCGAGAGAGTCCTGCGTGACACGATGTGTCTTATCGAGAAAGACTCGGCATGGGGATCGCGAGATTCTGATTTCAGGCAAAGAAAGTGGTGCGTCGTCAGGACGCGGAGGCAACTCGCGAAACCTGTTCGAGGAATCGTGGCCGGTAGTAAACGAGCAAAGCGAGAACGGCGCCAGAGAGGAGAAGCCCAAGAAGGACTGCCCAACCGTAGTTTTGCGAGAAGTTTGCCGGTGAGAACGGTGTTTCTGGAAGATGAAGTGACGCTTGGAATTCCCTCATAAAAGTATCCATCACGGTCTTATAGTTTGGCGTGAGAACTGTTACGACCCCACTCGCGAGCCAGAAGAATTGGAGGCCGAGAGTCAGTGTGTAACTCCATGGCTTGAGCTTCAGGAGGCCGATACCAGCGATGCAAAAGGCCAGGCAGGTGACGATCAAAACCGTCAAGCCAACGATCGCTGGGAGAACTCGCCCGAAGACGAGCATCGGCACATGGGATGGGAAAAAAGGAAGAAAGAGAAGATTCAAGATCGAGGTGATGTAAAACCACGCGAGCGTCGCGATGGGGAGAGGGCAAGCCGGTTTCGGGGGCACACTTGAATCGGCAGGCAGCGCGGAGCCAGTAAACTGTGCTTTGACGATTTTACGGTTGAAGAGAATGAGCCACCAGATGCCAATCACAAGAGGTACGCCGTAAACCAGGAGCACTATCAAACGGACCGATGGCAAGGTTTCCGCCGTCAACTCGGGAGCAGTCGGGCTTGGAGAGAACGGCATCAGAAAAATGAACAACATCCCAATGACGCCGAAAAAGACCGAGAGGCCTCCCCAGATCAAGATGGAGATGCGCGCCCATCTACGAAGGTAGAGGAGCCCAATGCCTGTGGCGACACCAAAGACGGAAAGGCACATCATGAAGGCCTGTGTGCCCAACATCATGTAGCGCATCGCTGGCGGGAGCGCGGAAGCCGGGCCAGGCAGCTTGGCCAGCAGAAAAACGAAAAATGCGGCGGAACAGCAAAGGAGAAGGAAGATGCTTTCCAAAATGGCCACGACTGCGGCAGCGGTCACTGAGGCGGAACGTTTCGCAGGGGATTCCATCAAGTGCTGGTATATCACTTCCAGACATGACGCGGAAGCGAGAGGTGAAGGTAACGCGAAAGAAAAAAGAAGCTTGACGTTCGCTTTCTTTTCGCCTAAAGTGCCTGTGGAAATCTTTCGCGAGTGGAGGCGGCACATGGCTTTGACCAAGCGACAAAAGGAAGTCCTCGATTACCTCGTGGCGTTTGAGACCAAGCACGGCTACGCGCCGAGCTTCGAAGAAATCGGAAAGGGGCTCAAGCTCACTTCCCTGGCCACTGTGCATAAGCACATCACCACGCTGGAGAAAAAGGGATTCATTCGCCGCGGCTACAATCAGAGCCGCTCCATCGAGATCATCCAATTGCCTAAGTCGGTCAAGGATCAAGTGAGCGATCGCAAGGTGCAGGAGCTTCCGCTGGTTGGCAGGATCGCCGCGGGGCGGCCGCTGGAAGCCGTGGAGGAACGCGAAACGATCTCCTTGGGCGATTTTGCGCGTGGCGGCAATTCCTTCGTTCTGCAAGTCAAAGGCAGCTCCATGATTGAAGACCACATCATGGATGGAGACTATGTGGTATGCGAGCAAACGCAGGTTGCCAATGCCGGCGACATTGTCGTGGCGTTGATCGGCGGCGAAGATGCAACTCTCAAGCGTTTCTATCGAGAAGGACCCGGCAAAATCCGCCTGCAACCAGCAAACTCCGAAATGGCTCCCATCATGGTGGCCGCGCAAGACCTCAAGATTCAGGGCCGCGTCATCGGCGTACTTCGGAAATACTAGTTCTGAGTCTTCTAGTTTCTTCCCACGGCCAACCGTCTGAGGTTGGCAATTCTGACAGTTCCGTCGTCCCATTTCCGGGAATAAATTGTTTGTGTCAGAATTCACTGGCGTGCATCAGAAGAATGTCCCGGTTATTCTCGAATGGCTTCCCGAGGTAATGGGTAGGGAGCGCGAAGCCGGAGAAAGATTCGACGGCATACCCAAACGTCTGAGGTTGTGAACTTGCCCCCGAAACGACAAAACATCCTGATTGTCGATCCTGATCCGGCGTCGCTCCGCATGCTGGAGGAGTTAGTGCGTTCGGCCGGCTATGAAATTGCCACCTCCGCTTCCCAGGCCGAAGGATTCAAGTTTGTACAGGATGCCAGCGTTGACCTGCTCCTGCTGTCCGCAGACCTGGCCGACATCCAATGCTGCGACGCTCTCGCCGAGGTCAAAGGGAACGCGGCTACCGCGGGGACCCGCGTGATCTTGTTAACGCGAGGCGGGGGAGCGGAGCGAGCGCGAGGCCTCGATCTCGGCGCGGACGAGGTGCTCACTTCGCCGTGGGAAGCCGCGGAACTGCTCGCGCGTGTGCGTGTCCAATTGCGTGAAAAACATGCCTTCGACGAACTGCGCGAGAAAACGCGCATTGCCGATGAAGGCCGCGAGGTGGCGCAAACGGCTTTCCAGGCGCTCGCCGTCACCGAGAAGATGACCCGCGATGCGTTTTCGCTGGGACGCGCTTTGAAGATTGGCGTTTCGGCGCTTTTTGCCGTCGCGCTGCTGATTGCCGGAATTTTTATTCTCTTCTCCCGCCGCGCCAACAGAGAAGCCAACCGCGCTTACTCCGTGATTGCCCAGTTGGAGCGCGGCGCTCACCGCCAGGAACAACTGATGGCGGATGCCCGCAACGCGCGCGCGAATCTTCCACAGAGCGATGTTCTCGCGCAAAAGCAGCAGCTCAAGCAGCAATCGGATGAATTGCGCCAGAAGATTTCTGGAGCTGATCCTGGCGACGTTTCTTCGCTTCGCCAGCAGCTTGCGGAAACCACTTCGCGGCTCAAACGGGTAGAGACTGAGTCGCAATCCGCCGAAGAAGTGATTCGCGCTTATGCGCCGAGTGTGTGCCTCCTCCATGTTTCCGTATCCTTCATCGACCGCTCTTCGGGCCGTCCTCTGCGCTACGGGGCCATCAATCCAGACGGGGAGCCGCTCCACGACAGCGACGGCAACCCGGTGTATACGCTGGAAGGACGCGCTCCGGAAGTTCGCGCTGATTTTTTCGGAACGGGATTCATCGCCGCTGACGGCCGCATTCTCACCAATCATCATGTGGCGCAGCCTTGGTGGAAGAATGACGAACTGGCCGCCGTGATCAGCCAGGGCTTGAATCCGAGCATTGCGGAGCTGACCGCGTATTTTCCTGACACGGCGGCTGGAATTCCCGTGAGCGTTTCCCAGATTTCCGATGAAGCGGACCTTGCGGTGCTAAAAGGTGATTTGTCCGGCTTGAAGAAGCCTATTTTGAAACTGGATGCCCGCAAGGAAGCAGCAGTGAGCGGCCAGACTTTGCTCTCACTCGGCTACGCCACGGGCATCAGCGCGATTCTCGCGCGTGCCGGCGAAGATGCCGTGAGCGAAATCGCCAAGACCACCGGCGGTAGGCCGAAAGAAGTTGCCGACGAACTTCTCCGCCGAAAATTGATCCGTCCGCTGGTGACTCAGGGACACATCGGCGACGTTCTACCGGATAAGATTGTTTACGATGCGCAGACCACTTCTGGCGGCTCGGGCGGACCGCTCATCAACCGCGATGGAGAAGTGATTGGCGTGACCTTCGCAGTGGTCAAAGGATTTGGCGGTTCGAATTTTGGCGTGCCCATTCGTTTTGCCCAGCCGCTCCTCAAGCCATAACGGGTGTTTTTGTTCTATTCTAAGTCGTGGAGCGGACCCGCCGCCTTTCGTTGCTAAGCAGATTGCTGAATCGCCTTTCCCGTCTCGGGCGTGTTGTCGTAGTTTGCTCAATCGCCATTTTGCTGGCGTTGCCCGCCCCCGCTCCCGTTCACGCTTACGCTGTGCTCTCGCATGAAGCAATTATTGACGCGGTTTGGGAAACACACATCAAGCCGCTGCTCTTGAAAAAATTCCCGCGAGCCACGGAGGAGGATCTGAGCAGGGCGCAGGCCTACGCCTACGGCGGCGCGATCATTCAGGATATGGGCTACTACCCCTACGGCAGCCCCTTTTTTAGCGATCTGACACACTACATCCGCAGCGGCGATTTCATTCTGGCTCTCTTGCGAAATGCAAAAGACATTCCTGAGTACGCTTTCGCCCTCGGCGCGCTCGCCCACTACGCGGCGGACAACTACGGTCACCGCCTTGGCACCAACCGCGCTGTTCCGATTCTCTATCCCGGTCTGCGCAAGAAATACGGCGACAGCGTTTCGTATGCGGACAATCCGCTCGCCCACGTGAAGACCGAGTTTGCCTTCGATGTGCTCCAAATCGCGCAGGAACGCTACGCTCCGGACAGCTATCACGATTTCATCGGTTTCGAGGTTTCCCGCACGGTTCTCGATCAGGCGTTCCGCGAGACTTACGGCCTGGAATTGAAGGATGTGCTCTTGAACGAGGACAAAGCGCTGAGTTCTTATCGCCGCGACGTCAGCAAGTTGATTCCCAAGGCTACCCGCATCGCCTGGAGCCTCAAGAAAGACGAAATCAAAAGCGACATTCCTGACGCCACCAGGCGTAAATTTCTTTACAATTTGTCGCGCTCGAATTATGAGCGCGAGTGGGGCAAGGACTATCGCAAGCCTAGCCCTGGCGAGCGATTCCTGGCTTTTCTCTATAAGCTGCTTCCCAAATTTGGCCCGCTCAAGATTTTGCAGTTCAAGACGCCTACGCCGCAAACCGAGCAGATGTTTGAAGCCAGTTTCAATGCCACGCTGGACCGCTATCGCGAACTCTTGAGGGACCTGCGAGAAGGCCGGTTGGACTTGCCCAATAACAATTTCGACGTCGGTGAGAACACTGGTCCCGGAAAGTACCGTTTGAATGATGAAGCCCACGCGGAATTGCTCGATAAGCTGGCGGAAAACAAGTTTGCAAATACCTCACCCGAACTCAAGGCGGAGCTTCTGCACTTTTTTGCCGAACCGGATGCGCCGTATGCGACCAGGAAAAAGCCCGAAGCCTGGAGCAAGGTTCAAATCCAGTTGCAGCAGTTGGAAGCCGCGTCGGTCACTTCTGCCCCAGCGAACTCGCTTCACTGAGCAAATGCCGGGTCGATGAACCACCACATAGTTCTGGCGCATACTCATCACGACAGATCTCATTTCCGGTCACAAAAATAATTGGTCCTTGGCATCGAAAAAACTGCAACTCAGTCGCTTCACGGCCATGAAACAATGTAGAATTTCGCGCGACGCTTTGATCGCCTCTGAGATGAAGAAAACCAAACCGATCCGCAAATTGCTGGCTGCCAATCGCAGCGAAATCGCCATACGCATCTTTCGCGCCGCCAACGAGCTTGGCTTGCGCACCGTGGCCATCTATTCGCAGGAGGACCGGCTTGCCTTGCACCGCTTCAAGGCCGATGAGGCATACCAAGTCGGCGCGGGCAAAGGCCCCGTGGAAGCCTACTTGGACATTGCCGGAATCGTCGCGCTGGCGAAGGAGAAGGGCGTCGACGCCATCCATCCCGGTTACGGTTTTCTTTCGGAGAATCCTGCGTTAGCCCGTGCTTGCGAAAAAGCCGGCATCATTTTCGTGGGACCGCCGCCGCACCTTCTAGAATTGCTTGGCGATAAGACTGCAGCGCGAAGATTGGCCGCCTCCGCGGGGGTTCCCGTTCTGTCGGGAACGGAGAATCCGGTCAAGTCGCCGGATGAGGCGCAAAAAATTGCGTTGGAAATCGGCTATCCAGTCATTGTGAAAGCGGCGATGGGCGGCGGCGGACGCGGCATGCGCGTCGTTCATGATGCGGGGCAGCTTGATGCGCTTCTCGAAGAAGCTCAGGGAGAAGCTCGTTCCGCGTTTGGCGATGCTTCTGTTTTTCTGGAAAAATACTTACCGCGCGCGCGTCACCTGGAAGTGCAGATCCTCGCCGATCATCACGGCAACTTGTTGCATCTTTACGAACGCGACTGCTCGGTGCAACGCCGCCATCAAAAAGTGGTCGAAGTTGCTCCCGCAGCTAATCTCCCCGTGGCTATTCGCACTGAACTCTGCGATGCGGCGGTGCAGCTCGCGCGGAAGGCCAAGTATCGCAACGCGGGAACCGTCGAGTTTCTCTACGACGTGGATTCGCAGAAGTGGTACTTCATCGAGGTCAACCCGCGCATTCAAGTCGAGCACACCGTAACCGAAATGATCACGGGCATCGACCTCGTGCGTTCGCAAATTCTCGTCGCGCAAGGCCACAAGCTGCATGATCCGCCGATGTCGCTGCCGAAACAGGAAAATGTTCCGCTGAACGGCTCGGCGCTCCAGTGCCGCGTGACCACGGAAGACCCGGAGAAAAACTTCGCTCCGGATTACGGAAAAATCTCCACTTATCGATCTCCAGCCGGTTTCGGAATTCGTCTCGACGGCGGCACCGCTTATGCCGGCGCGATGCTCGCTGCTTATTACGATTCGCTGCTAGTTAAAGTCACCGCCTGGGGCACAAATCTTCCCGAAGCTTGCCAGCGCATGGACCGTGCGCTTCGCGAATTCCGCATTCGCGGCGTGAAAACGAATATCCCGTTCGTTGAAAATGTCGTGAATCACCCCAAGTTTCGCGCCGGTGAAGTCACCACCTCTTTCCTCGACGAATCACCTGAACTTTTCCGGTTTCCCAGCCGAGGCGATCGGGCCACCAAACTCCTCTCTTATCTCGGCGATGTGATTTTGAACGGCAATCCTGAAGTAAAAGGGAAGCAGACTCCCGCTGAAATCGAGCCAGCAGTCGTTCCGGCGACTCCCTCGGGTAAACCGCCGACCGGCAGCCGCCAGCTACTGCAAAAACTGGGACCAAAGAAATTCGCTGCCTGGGCGCGAAAAGAAAAGCGTTTGCTGATTACCGACACGACTTTCCGTGACGCTCATCAATCCTTGATGGCCACGCGCGTTCGCACGTTCGACCTGCTCGCCACTGCCAGCGCCGTCGCTCACCGCCTCCCCAATCTTTTCAGTCTTGAGATGTGGGGTGGTGCGACGTTTGATACTTCGATGCGCTTCTTGCACGAAGATCCCTGGCAGCGATTGCGCGAACTTCGCGAGCGCGTTCCCAACATCTGTTTCCAGATGCTCCTTCGCGGCGCCAACGCCGTTGGCTACGCCTCCTATCCGGACAACGTCATCATCGAATTTGTCCGCGAAGCGCACGCTCAGGGCATCGACATCTTCCGAATCTTCGATTCGCTCAATTCCATTGAGAACATGCGCGTCTCGATCGATGCCGCGCTTGAAACTGGAGCCGTGTGCGAAGCTGCCATTTGCTACACCGGCGACATTCTCGACAAAGGCCGCCCGAAATATTCGCTCAAGTACTACGTCGCGATGGCCAAGCAACTGGAAAAATTAGGCACACACTTCCTCGCGATCAAGGACATGGCTGGTCTTTGCAAGCCTTATGCGGCATTCGCACTGGTGAAAACTCTGCGCGAAGAAGTCGGCGTCCCCGTCCACTTTCACACGCACGATACCAGCGGCATCAACTCTGCCTCCGTGCTGAAAGCTTCCGACGCCGGAGTCGACGTTGCCGACGGTGCCATCGCCGCGATGAGCGGCGGCACCAGCCAGCCCAATCTCAATTCCATAGTCGAAGCGCTCCGCCACACGCCGCGCGACACGCAACTCGACATCGAGACCCTCAACGAGTGCTCCGACTATTGGGAAACCGTCCGCACTTACTATTTGCCGTTCGACTCCGGTCCGAAAGCTGGCTCGGCGCGCCTCTATCAGCACGAAATCCCCGGGGGCCAGTTCACCAACCTGCGCGAGCAGGCCGCGGCCATGGGCCTCGGCCATCGCTGGCGCGAAGCCGAAAAAATGTACGCTGAGGTGAACCAGCTTTTCGGCGATATCGTCAAGGTTACGCCTTCCAGCAAAGTCGTCGGCGACATGACGCTTTTCCTGATGGCCAAGGAGATGCGGCCGGCCGATGTTCTCGCGCTGGACGAACATCACGACGTCTCCTTCCCCAATTCCGTCGTCGAACTTTTTTCCGGCGTCCTCGGCGTCCCTCCCGGCGGCTGGCCGAAAAAGTTGCAGAAAATTATCTTGCGCGGCCAGGCCCCCCTTCGTGGCCGCCCCAGCGCAAATCTGGAACCGGTGAATTTTCAGGCAGAGAAGAGCTCTCTCGAAACGAAGCTCGGTCACGCGCTTCGCAAGGACGACGTGCTCAGCTATTTGCTCTATCCTGACGTTTTCACCAAGTTCGACAAGTTCCGCCTAACGTATTCCGACGTCAGCGTTTTGCCCACGCCCGGATTTTTCTACGGGTTGAAGTCCGGTGAAGAAATCACCGTCGAAATTGAATCCGGCAAATCCCTCATCATCAAGTTCCTGACCATCAGTGAACCGCATCCCGACGGCACGCGCACGCTCTTTTTTGAACTAAACGGCCAGCCTCGCGAAGTGAACGTCCGCGACCGAGCGCTCCGTGTGGTCGAACGTGCCCATCCCAAAGCCGACCCCGCTGACCCCGGCCAGGTAGCCGCGCCCACCGCCGGCGTCATCAGCGGCGTGGCGGTGCAAGCGAATCACACCGTGGAACGCGGCGCAAAACTTCTCACCCTCGAAGCCATGAAAATGCAGTCCAATATCTATGCGCCCATTTCCGGCCGCATCGTGAAACTACTCGTGACCTCCGGCCAGCACGTCGAAGCCAAAGATCTCCTGGTGACTATCGCACCGTGAGTTCCGGACAGCTCCGCAAACACGAACAATTCCGCTCGCGCTTTCTCCGCAATCAGCGCGACCTCATCATCTACACTCCGCCCGGTTACGCGGAGCAGTCCTGGCGCCATTTTCCCGTCCTCTATCTGCATGACGGCCAGAATCTTTTCGATGGCGCCACTTCTTTCATCCCCGGCCAGGACTGGCACGTTGGCCAGACCACGGACTATTGCATACAAGCGGGCACAGTCGCTCCGCTGATCATCGTTGGCATGTACAACACCAAAGCCCGCATTCGCGAATACACTCCCACTCACGTTCCCAAACTCGGCGGCGGCCGCGCCGACCGCTACGCCAAATTCCTCATCGAAGAGGTGAAGCCGTTTGTCGACCGCGAATACCGCACTCTTTCCGGCTCGCAGTACACCGGCATCGGCGGTTCATCGCTCGGCGGCCTCGTTTCACTCTATCTAGGCCTCCAGCACTTTCGAATTTTTGGGAAAATCGCCGCTCTCTCGCCGTCGGTCTGGTGGAACCAACTTGTCATTCACCGCTTTGCCCGTACCGCAACCGTCGAGCCCCGCCCGCGAATTTGGCTCGATATTGGCACGCGCGAAGGTCCGCGCATCGTGCATGACGTCGAGAAATTCCGTGATGTGCTTCTCGAAAAAGGCTGGCACGCTGATCAAGACTTGCACTACGAGCGCGTCGAAGGCGCCGAGCACAACGAACTCGCTTGGGCGCAGCGCGTCGGCCCCTTTCTGCAATTCTTGTATCCCGCCCGCGAAGCCGCTGTATAATCCGCGCTCTAGTCTCGCGGTTTCCTGGAGGCGTCGCATGCCGGAGGGCCGGCCTCTCACCATTCTCTGCGTCAGTTCCTACGAAAAGGGTCAGGAGTTCATCCGCACCTGCAAAGCGATGGGCTGCCTCGTCCTGCTCCTGACTGTCGAAAAATTTCGCAATGGCGATTGGCCGTTCGAATGCATCGACGAAGTCTTCACCATGCCCGAAGACCTTCCCCTGCAGAGCCTGATTTACGCCGTAAGCTACGCCGCCAGATCCCATTCCATCGATCGCATCGTCGCGCTCGATGAATTTGACATGGAAAATGTCTCCGCCCTCCGCGAGCATCTCCGCATTCCTGGCATGGGCCTCACCACCGTCCGCTACTTTCGCGACAAGCTGGCCATGCGCGCCCGCGCCCGCGAAGCCGGCATCCTCGTCCCCGAATTCGTCCACGTCCTCAATTACGATCATCTCCGCGAGTTCATGTCCCGCGTTCCTAATCCCTGGCTGCTCAAGCCTCGTTCCCAAGCTTCTGGCATCGGCATGAAGAAGATTCATTACCCCGACCAGTTATGGCACTGGCTCGACCAACTCGGCGATCAGCAATCGTTTTATTTGCTCGAGCAATTCGTTCCTGGCGCCGTCTATCACGTGGACAGCGTGGTTTCCGATCACCGTGTCGCCTTCGCCGAAGCTCACGCTTATGGCACGCCGCCGCTCGATACCTCTCATCAAGGCGGCGTTTTCACCACGCGCACTCTTCCTCGTGAAGCCGAAGAAACCAAATCGCTCCTCGAACTCAATCGCAATTTAATGCAGGGGCTCGGCCTCATGCGCGGAGTCACCCATGCCGAGTTTCTGAAGTCGCACGCCGACGGCAAATTTTATTTCATCGAAGTCGCCGCCCGCGTCGGCGGCGCCTACATCTCCGATGTCATCGAGACCGCCACGGGCATCAACCTCTGGCGCGAATGGGCCCGCCTCGAAGTCGGAGCAGGGCATCAGCCTTACCAGCTTCCCTCACGGCGCAGCGATTATGCAGGCGTCATTCTTTCTCTAGCCCGCCAGGAACATCCCGATACGTCCGCCTACACCGACCCCGAAATCAACTATCGCGTCACGAAGTATCACCACGCCGGCTTCATCCTCAAATCACAAAGCCCCGAACGCATCCACCACCTGCTCGATTCCTACGCCACCCGTTTCCAAACCGATTTCGTCGCAACTCAGCCCGTCCCCGACAAGCCAAGCTCCTAGCTTGCTCCCTCTCGCCTCGGTAATCGGTCATTTTCGATTGGCGCGAGAATCAGGGATTTACGTTCACCAAATGGTAGGAAATTTATCGAGCGAGGAGGAGTGCTTCAACTTCACTCTCGAAGTACGCTAGTTTTCCGGGAACACACGACAAAATCGTTCCAATCTGCCTCCCATTCACGTGTTCGAGTGCCGCTTTCAAATCCAGTTCCCGCCCGTCTATTCCAGGGTCCTCCGAAATAGCCCAGCAGTTCAGCCCAGCGCCCTTTGATTTCAACAAACCATAGATGTTATCGATTCCCTGAACGTGCCTTTCCCAAAGCTTGAGCTTGGGGTCTACATTCCACGGTATGGGAGTCGCAAATCTTCGGTCAAACCAACGAAAATGCGACAGCGACTCCGTAAACTTCTTCTGATTCTTAGGATTCGCTAGAAACCCCAGGAATCACTCATGTTTGTCCCGCTGGACGAATGCGCGTATTGCGCCTTGTTCGTGGTCAGCCGATTTTAATCCGGTGTTCTTCACGCGATCATCGTATTTGAATTGAGTAAGGAATCCAATAGGGTGATTATCTTCATTGGCGGAGGCGAAGTAATTCGTGCTTAGTCGCACTTTCCGAAACTGACCAACCACGCCCACCCCACACTCCGCTTTACATTCCCCCCGCATTCCCGCACAATCCTTTCGTACTGCCCACCTAGCCCTGCATCGTACTGTCCCAAAGTCTAGTTACTGTCTGGAACGATGCGTTCACACTCTGTTTGCTGCGCGCGCATTCGAGGAATAAAGTTTGCAGTACCCCCGGCCGGAAATTTGCGTGGGGTGGTGATGTCGCTTGGGAGGTCCGATGTGGGGCAATAAGAAGCCGGATGCACCGCAAGCAGGGCAACCGGAGTTTAAAAATTTAGCAACGAATCAGCCGTCGAAGCCTGCTTCGGCGACTTGGGAGGAAAAACCCGCAATGAGTACAGATGCGATGCGTCCATTGGGTGCAACCGCCGACCGCGCCACCGCGCGGCTGGGGGCCAGCCTGCACGTGAAAGGTGAAATCTCCGGCAATGAAGATCTGTTGATCGATGGCTCGGTCGAAGGATTGATCCAGCTCGATGAGCGGAAGCTGACTGTCGGTGCCACGGCCAAAGTAACCGCCGACATCATTGCCCGCGAGGTAGTGGTGTACGGCAACGTGAAGGGCAACCTTCGCGCGAAGGATCGAATTGAAATCAAGAAGGATGGTTCGGTCAACGGTGACCTGACTACTTCCCGCATCATGATCGAAGACGGCGCCTACTTCAAAGGCTCCATCGAGATCGATAAGACTCCGGAAAAGGAATCTGGTGGGAATGCGTTTGCCCGCAGCTCCGCACCCGCGGGCGCAGCGGCAACCAAGACCATCTAGCTTTCACTCTTTTCTAATTCTGTTTTCGTCAACGGCGCCTCGGTTCACCGAGGCGCCGTTCGTTTGTTAGCTGCCTCGTTCGCTATCTCTTCGAGTATGTGTTAACTTGACAATTAAAGAAGTAAGTGTAAGGTTGCTTTGGGCACTTTTTCGGGGCAGCGCGCTGGCCGGTTCCGTTTTTCTTTCCTCTCGCAGCACCAGCCCTCCGCGCGGAACGTAAGCGGGGTCATCTCATGGGACGGAACCGTCACGGCGGCCCGCTGGCAATTCTGCTTCTGCTCGCACTGGTCTGTGCGGGTTGCGGCAGCACCTCTTCGGGCCCACCGCCTCCTCCGCCACCTGCCCCGGATTTCACGCTGAACCTGTCAGCGAACTCGGTTTCCGTCGTCCAAGGTGCCGCGAGTCCTGCTGTCAATGTCTCCGCCAATCCCGTCAACGGGTTTTCCGGTTCCGTCCAAATAACGCTCACCACGCTTCCTTCCGGCGTCACCTCCAACCCCGTGAGTCCTTTCAATGTTGCCGCCGGAGCAAGCACTCCTGTCATTTTTGGCGCCTCTGCCAATGCGACCGCCGGGAATTTTATGCTCTCCGTACAGGGCACCAGCGGCGCTCTATCTCATACGGACCCACTGACCGTCACGATACAGAGTGCGGTAAATCCCTCCCTTCCACGCACCGCCTACGTGCGAACCGATTCGGTTTCCGCCTTAGACGATCCCTTTGGCGAGCCGCACCATCGTCACATTGCCTACGACCCCGCCAACAAGCACGTGTTCATCGCCAATCGTGCCCTGAATCGCGTGGAAATCCTCTCCACCACCAGCCAAGCTCGTGTCGCTCAAATTTCTGTATCGGGCGTCAGCAGCGCCGATCTCTCCGCCGATGGCGCAACTGTTTGGATTGGCACCGCGATTGGACAGATCTTTGCCATGGATACTCCCACTCTAAAAATCAGAAACCGCTACGCCTTGGCCGGACTCACTCCGCTACCCGGAACTATCTTCAGCCGCCCTGTTGAAGTCCTCTCCCTCTCGAACGGCAAAGCCATGGTCCGTCTGCGTCAGCCCGTCTCCTCGGAAGCGCTCCTTGCTCTCTGGGACCCCGCGTCGAATTCGCTCACCGATCTTACGTCCACTGCGCCCTCTCTTTTCCAGCAGGGCGTCGGCGTCCTCGCACGCTCCGGTGATCATTCGCGTGTTCTCGCGGCGGCGAACGACTCCAGCGGAGAAATTGCCCTCTACGATTCAAACGGCCACGTCATCGCTGGTCCGCTCGCACTCGGCACCGGCTTGCTCCGTATTCTCGCCGTGAATTCCGACGGCACGCGCTTCTCGGCAATCTTTGCGGCCAGCGGCGGGACGCAACTTCTCTTGCTCGATGGCTCCCTAAACCAGGTCACCAGCTACGCGACCGCATTCCCACACGGGCTCACGTTCTCTCGCAATGGAAACTATTTGTACCTTAGCGAATCAATGTCCGGAGCGCCCCTGATTACTGTTCTGGACGGCCATAGTGGTCAGTTAGTCGGCCGCATCCCGGACGCCGCGATCCAGGGCATCACCTCGGAAATCGAGGACGCCGACGAAACGCAACTCCTCTTCGGCCTTTCGAATCGCGGCGTCAGCTTTGTCGATGCTGCTGCCCCTTCCACTTTGCCTTCGCCAGCCCCCGCTATCGCCTCGGCCCCCTGCCTTCAACCGTCCGAAGGCTCCCTCGCTGGTGGAACTTCCGTCGCTCTTGCCGGACAGAATTTTACTTCCCTCACTCAATTGAGTTTCGGCGCGCAATCCGCTTCGAACGTCGCTCTCTTTGGAGCTACACAAATCCAGGCGAGCTCGCCCTCAAGTGCTTCGAACGGCGCCGTCAACCTGACTGCCTATTTCCAGAACGGCTGGCTCGCCATCGCCCCGGACGCTTTCAGCTACGGTCCCCAAATTTTGCAACTCCTCCCCAACGCCGGCGTAAATACCGGCGGGGACTCACTGCAAATTTATGGCTATGGTTTCGGCAGCGATGCAACAAAAATCGCCGTAAAGATCGGAGGCGCAAATGCCACGGTGCAAAAAGTTGAGAACGTTACGACCATAACTACTTCTCTGAGCCTGGACGCCAGCTATCCTTTCTCTCTCGAACGCATCACTTTGCAGACGCCTTCCGGCTCCGCCGGCAAAGCGGACGTTTTCGTTTCCTCCGCCGCAGGCTCCACGACCTCCCTTAAATCATTTCAGTATCTGCAGAGCGTTCATTCGAATTCGCTGGCGGGATTTCTTACCTTCCTGCTCTACGATCAGGGCCGCCAGCAAATCTACATAACGAACATCGATCACCTGGAGGTTTTCAGCCTGCAACAAAATATCTTTCTCCCCAAGATTCTGCCCCCCATTGGCCTCGCTCCCAATGTCGGCTTGCGCGGCTTGGCTTTGACTCCCGACGATTCTCAGCTCGTCGTCGCCGATTTCGGCGCGCAAAATGTCTATCTCCTGGACCCGGTGAAGGGAACGGGAACAACCGTGCCCGTCGGCGGCATTCCCGGCTTCACCAACTCCGGCCCCGCGCGAGTCGCCGCCACCAGCGCTCAAACGGTTTTCGTCGGCATGAGCGGAGAAAATGGCTCTTCTGGAGCGTGTTCTGCATGCCTTGCGCAAATGAATCTCACCGCCAGTCCGCCGACCATACAGGTCGCACCCCAGCCAGAGGTCACCAGTCTCACTGGAGCCCCGCTCGTCCAGGGTTCTGCTTCCGGCGATCATGTTTTTGTGACGTTCGGTTCTTCCCCAGGTGGCCCGGTTGCCGTGTGGAACGCCAGCGCCCCAAATCAGTTCCTCATTTCTCCTGCCAATGCCTCATCGACCGATTTGGGAGCCGCCGCCGACGGCACTAGGCTCGCCGTTCGAACTCAAGGCGTGACCGAAATTCGCGATGCGAATCTTGCTCTTACTTCCGTTCCCAGTTCGCCTGAACTCGCGCAAATCCCCGGGCGGCAATTGGTTCCCGGCACGACTCTGCATCCATCGGGCGCCTTAATTTATCAACCGTTCCTTACCGGTGCACCCGCCAGCCCGGGAGTTAAAGGCGGCGTCGATATTCTCGATGCCCATTCGGGCGCACTTCGTCTGCGTATTTTTCTTCCGCAGCAATTCCTTACCGATGTCGACGGCCTCCACGGCGACTTTCTTGCCATCGACGAAAATGGCCAACGGCTTTTCGCTATCACTTCCTCGGACGGCACGCCGCAACACGCCGCACTCACTATCGTTCAACTCGCTGCGGTCCCCTTGGGAATTGGTACCGTAATACCCACCACTGTAGCCGCAGCCGGCGGCGCTACGATGACCATCCGTGGCAGCGGCTTCCAGGGCGCCACCACGCTCACTATCAACGGAAAATCCGCCACGGTTACTTTCAAGGACGCCAACACCCTTCTCGTAACGACTCCCAGCCTCAACCCCGGCCCCCAGCAAATCATCCTCACCAATCCCGACGGCGAATCCGTCTCGCTCGACGATGCAATTACTGCGAACTAGCAGGACAAACATTCCTGTCTGTCCTTTTTTCTTCACCGCAAACCGTCTAACCTTTTCGCGATATGCTCATCCAACCTAAAAACGATAAAATAATCCGGCTCGCCACAAACGCCGCGCGAGTCAAAAAGAGGATTCCAATGGAAACGCGAAAATTAGGAAATTCCGACATCAAGATTACGCCCGTCGGCTTCGGCGCCTGGGCTCTCGGTGGCGGCGGCTGGGAATTTGCCTGGGGACCGCAAGACGACGCCGATTCTATTGCGGCGATAAATCGCGCGATGGAGCTAGGCGTCAATTGGATCGACACCGCCGCAGTTTACGGCCTCGGCCACTCCGAAGAAATCGTCGCGCGCGCATTGAAGGAATGGCGCGGGCCTCGACCCTACGTTTTCACGAAGTGCATTCTTCGCTGGAATGAGAAAGGCAAAATCTGGAAAGAGTTTTCTGCCGAATCCGTCCGCCGTGAATGCGAAGACAGTCTCCGCCGCCTGCGAGTCGACACCATCGACCTCTACCAGATGCATTGGCCACCGGACGAAGGCAAACCGGGCATCGAAGAAGCCTGGCGAACTCTTGCCACATTGAAAACCGAAGGAAAAGTCCGCTGGATCGGCGTTTCGAATTTCAACGCCGCGCAAATTCAGCGCGCCGAAAAAATTGCTCCGGTCACTTCGTTGCAGCCGCCTTACTCCGTCATCCGCCGCGCCATTGAAGCTGAGACGCTGCCCTATTGCGAGAAGCACGGAATCGGCGCGATTTCCTACGCACCGATGGCTTCCGGACTGCTCACCGGAGCCATGACTCGCGAACGCGCCGCCGCTTTGCCGGCCGATGATTTTCGCAGCCGCAATCCGGAATTCCGCGAGCCGCGTTTGTCGAAAAATCTGGAACTTGTCGAGCGCTTGCGCGCCGTCGGTGCGCGCCACGGCCGCACGCCCGGCGAAGTGGCGATTGCGTGGACGCTGCGATCGTCCGCCGTTACTGCCGCCATCGTTGGCGCTCGCAATGCCAAGCAATCGGAAGGCGTGATGCGTGGCGGCGAACTGAAACTCACCGCCGAAGAAATCGCCGAAATCGAAGGCGCCGCAGCCGCGGCCGCCGCGCGCTAAGCTCTTTCAGTTATTAAAACGGAGCGCATAAATGGACTTTGGACTCAAGGGCAAGAGCGCCGTCGTCTCCGGCTCGACGGCCGGCATCGGTTTCGCCATCGCCGCCGCACTCGCCGCGGAAGGCGCGCGCGTGATCGTCAATGGCCGTACTGAGGCTCGAGTAGCGACGGCTCTTCAGAATCTTCGTCGGCTCGTCAACGATGCCGATGTCCGCGGGGTTTCCGCTGACCTCGGTACGGCTCAAGGTGTATCGGCCTTCTTGCAACAAATTCGTGAGGCGGACATTCTGGTGAACAACCTCGGAATTTTCGAGATCAAACCCTTTTTGGAAATCCCCGATTCGGACTGGCTCCGCTTTTTCGAAGTGAACGTTTTAAGCGGCGTGCGCCTCGCGCGCCATTATTTGCCGGGCATGCTCAAGAAAAACTGGGGACGCGTCATTTTTATCTCCAGCGAATCCGCGCAGCAGATTCCCACCGAAATGATTCACTACGGCATGACCAAAACCGCACAGGTGGCTGTCGCTCGCGGCTTGGCGCAATCCGTTGCTGGCACGGGCGTCACCGTGAATTCCGTCCTCGCCGGTCCTACGGCTTCCGAAGGCGCCGGGGTTTTTGTGGAAAGCATGGCCAAACAGCAGGGCGTCAGCAAAGCGGAAATCGAGAAACAATTCTTTTCAACCGCGCGCCCTTCTTCGCTTTTGAAACGCTTTGAAACGACCGAGGAAGTTGCTGCCGTGGTCGCGTTCATCGCTAGCGCTCAAGCCGTGGCCATCAACGGTTCCGCGGTCCGCGCCGAAGGCGGCGTTGTTCAAAGTATTTTCTAGGAATCACCCGAACTACGCCCGCTGGTAGTCCGGCTTCCACGTCTTGATGAGTTGCTTGATGGCCTTGCGTTGCACTAGCTTCTCGTCCAAAACTTTTCGCATCAGCGCGGGCAATTCCGCATCACACGCAAACCGCAGGGCTACGATTTGTCCGGTCGAAAGTTCCCCGGCTCTTGTTTGCAAATCCGCAGGCAGCACTTGCGCGTAACGCAGCCGTTCTTCCAAACGAATGACACGGTCCTGCACCGCGAGCGCAAAGAGCCGCGCCTCGAAAACCAGAATGACCAGAGCCGCGGCCAGAATCACGCCAAAGATTCCCGCGAAAGAAAACTCCAGCTGCTTCATTCGGAACAGCGACCACACAAAATTAGTCACAAATACGGGTATTGCAAAAAAATGAAACACCGGCACAATCTTTCCATGATTCTCAAAATTCTGCTCGGTCATCGATCATCCTCCCTTGCCGCGTTCGATTGTAGCAAACCCCGGTCGCACCGCCCCAGGACTCACCGACCCAAGATTCTCGCGTTTCGATGCGCCGCCTTTTTTTCTGTTGCGAGCGAATATCTGAGCCGCTTCCGTTTTCTACGCATCCAATTCTTTGGACAAATTCATTGGTGCGGCGATATCCTGAACGAGAACAATCTCATTGCGCCAGAGGCGGACAAAATGGCCAAAGCATCCTGGGGCGGAAAAGTGATCGCGGAGAGCAACGCCACGGTCGTGGTTGAAGGTAACCAGTATTTCCCGCCTGAAGCCGTAAAAAAAGAAGTCTTGAAGCCCAGCAGTCACACCACGGTCTGTCCGTGGAAGGGAACCGCGCACTACTATCACGTCGCGGTCGACGGTATGCAGAACGACAACGCCGCCTGGTTTTATCCTGAGCCGAAGCCCGCCGCCGCCGAAATCAAGGACCGGATAGCGTTTTGGAAAGGCGTCCGCGTCGAAAGCTGAGTTACGTAAGTCACCGATCTTAAGACCGGCCACTACAACGGCCTCCTTATTTTGCGATCTCGTTCTTGAAGATGGATCCATCGTGCATTACAAAGCGCACATGCTCCAGTTCTTCAATGTGCTTGAGAGGATCTCCCTCCACGGCGATAACCTCGGCGTACGCACCGGCGGCAATCACACCGATTTCTCCCTTCATGTCCAGCATTTCAGCCGACCGTGAGGTAGCCGATTGAATCGCGTCCATCGGCGTCATTCCCAGAGAGACCATCCGCTTGAATTCTTGGGCGATGGGCTCGGTCCAGGGAATTCCGCCGATGTCTGTACCGTAGACAATTTTCAAATGCGCTTGAAGCGCCTTTTTGAAACTGATTTCGTGCACGGCGGCGCGCGCGCGATCACGCTTTCCGCCCGGAGTGTCGGCGGGCGCCCAGTCGCCGTAATAGGGCGACAGCGTGGGGCAGTACCACGTTCCTTGCCGCTTCATTTGCGCAATCTGCGCGTCGGTGATTTCCAGGCCGTGCTCGATGGAATCGCATCCGCCTTCCAGCGCTCGCTGCAAACCAATTCCGTTGTATGCGTGGCAGGCGACTTTCTTCTGCCAGCCGTGCGCCTCGTCCACTATGGCCTGCAATTCTTCCACGGTCAGCGTTGGCTGTGAGACTAAGTTCCCTTGTTTGTCCACCCACGAGCGATGCGTCATGTAGACCTTGATCCAGTCAGCGCCGTGCTCGAGTTGCTGCCGAGCGGCTTTACGCGCTTCCACGGGCCCATCGACAATCTGCGCTCCTTTGGGCATCTCCAGCTCTGGGGCGTAGCCTTCCAGGTTGTAACCGCCGGTTGTTGAGATCGCGCGTGTGGCTCCAAAAATTCTTGGGCCGGGAATGGTGCCTTCCTCGATGGCCTGCTTGATTTCGATGTCGCCGTACCCCGCGCCTTCTGTTTCCACATCCCTGATGGTGGTAAATCCCTGCTCCAGCGCGCGCCGCGCCGCGACAGTGGCCCGCGCCGCGCGCAACGCGATTCCTGCGTTCAAAATATTCGCGTCGTACCCGCCCTTGGCAGGGTCCTCGCCCCACAGGAAAATATGGGTGTGCGCATCGATCAGACCCGGCAGCACCGTGGCATTCGAGAGATCAATCACCTTCGTCCCCGCCGGAATCGCGGCGGAACCGTCTGTCACCTTCTCAATGCGCTCGCCGCGCACAAAAATGACCTGGTTCTTCTTTGGTGTTTCGCTCACCCCATCAATGAGAGTCCCTGCGCGAATCACCGTCAGCGCCGCTGCGCCCGGCCCACCGCTCTGCCCTCCGCCCTGCGCATGCAAAACACTGCCGCTGATCGTCAACGTGGCCAGCATCGCCGTGGCACAGAAAATGTTCTTCTTCATCCATCACCCCCACGAAGCCCGGTAAGCTTGCCGCAAAGTCACGGTCGATTGCAACGATTCTGCCAAACTTCTGGCCCTTCGAAGTGTGAGTGGCGGGGAGTTCCAGAATGGGAATTGTTGGTACACCCCGGCAGTTTTCGTAAGAGTGGCAAACAAAGGGGTTGCGGGATACGGAACTTGGAAGAAGATACGGAAGATGGAAGATAAGAGATGGAGCCGCGATTTTCGATTCAAAGCAAGAGATGAGAGGAACAAAGATGCGAGAGGAGCTTGATTGGCAAAGGTGGAGTCGGGAATTCACAACCAACGATATCATAGATTATTGCATTTGTCAACTATAAATAAAGTACTTACAGTGAACAAGTTACGGAGCCGTTCGAATGGTTCCGCAAGGTGAAGAAAACAAAGGGGTAGAGGTCACTGGGAGGGGAGACAAGAAACTAGAATGCAGACGGAAGGGCTCTCACGCAGGTTTCCACGCGAATCTGCACAAGCATGCTCTAGTGCTTGCCGGGTCGAGCGACAAAGCCATTCAGAGCGAATTTCGGCGTGCGATATTCCCTAGAAAAGCGCCGCTGGGCTTAACGGTGCGCCTTTGGGTGGCCAAGTCCACGGCAACAATGCCGAACTTCGGCTCGAAGCCGGACATCCACTCGAAGTTGTCAAGCAATGACCAGGCAACATAGCCGCGGACATCCACGCCATCGTCGATGGCACGCTTCAAGCCGGTGAGCGCGCGCTGAAAATATTCCACGCGGCGGCTATCATCCGTTGCGGCAACGCCGTTTTCGGTGACGAGAATGGGGACGCCCGCTTCCTTGCTGGCATAGCGAACTACATGTTCAACACATTCCGGGTAATACTCCCAGCCGACCTGCGTCGTCTCCACTCCTTTTGGCGTGGGCAAATCTTTCTTTCCCACGATGGCACGCGAGTACGTCTGTACCCCCAGGTAGTCGCACCGTTTAGCAGCTTCCAGCCATGGACCGTAAACGTCAGCGCGCTTCTCGGCCAAATGACTGTCCGTGGGAGCCGGCTGGTCGTCGGACATCGCGAGATTAAACCCCACCGGCATTTCGCTGCGCACCGATTTCATCGCCCCTTTGCCTTTGGCGTGGGCCGCCAGCAGACCATCGCGGATCTTCTTTCCGTCTCCCACAAAGAAACTTGCGAAGTCAGGAGCGTTCAGGTGCTTGCGCACCTTCATCAGGCTGGCCTGGAACATTTCGGTGAGGCTCGCTTCCGGTTTGCCTGGCATTGGCAGATTGATCCAATTCAGCAATTGAGGAATGTCCGGCTCGTTGAACGTGGAGGCATAGTCGACCAGGTCTCCCAGGTGCCTGGTCGTTTTTTCGCAGAAGCGCGCGTAAAGATCGGGAGCTGCGGGATTCTGCCATCCGCCCTTAATGGCAAACCAGCGTGGGAGGCTGAAGTGGGAATAGGTAAGCAGCGTCGTCAAATGATGCTCGTGGCAGGCGGCCAGCATGCGCCGATAATGTTCCAACTCGGCGTTGGAAAAGAATCCCTCCTCGGGTTCGATACGTGACCATTCCAGCGAAAAGCGATAGGTGTTGAATCCAAGGTCGGCCAACATGGCGATATCCTGGGGATAGAGATGGTAGTGATCGCAGGCGTCGCCCGAGGGTTCTTTGAACATGCTGTCGGGCATGTGTTCCATGGCCCAGAGGTCGCTGTTGGTATTGTTTCCTTCGACTTGATGCCCCGCAGTGGCGCAGCCCCACAGGAACTTATCGGGAAAAGATTTGCTCTTATCGGCGGCGGCAGCGGAGGCCGCATCGGTTGGTTGATCGCCACGCCTCGTCTCTGCGCTCGTTCCTGCGCCAGCGATGGCCAGAGGTGCGGTTCCTACTATTCCCACGACCGCGCCGGCAGATGCAGCTTGCAATAGACTTCGACGGGTCATGACCCTCGATTTTGATTTGGCGACTGGTTGTTGTGGTTCATTCATGTGCGACCTCCACTGTAGAGAATGCGCAAGTCCGGCACCCGGGCAGCGTTATTTCTTTTTCTTCTTGCCAAACATTTTGGCGCTCTCGCCCTCGTATCTGATCGTTCCATCGGGGCGGACCATGTAAGTATATTCCCAAGTGATGATCATTTCGGGGATCAAAGGCTTTCTGGTCATGGCGAGAAACACGTCGGTGTCTTCCGGGACATCATCGAGTATGTGGTTGTGAACCCCCATTTCTGTCTTCCAGCCCTCCTTGGCCTTTTTGGACTTAGTGAAATCTTCGTATTCAATAATCGACTTATGGAGTTGCCGAGTTTCCTGGATTGCTAAGCCGTCCGAAGAGACCACATAACGCACGTCTCCGCCTACGAGGTAAACACCGGTCTTTGTGCTAGCCGGATAAATGTAGACGTAAAGCTGCCCGGACTTGGCGGGCAATACGGCGGCATTGTAAGAGCGCTTCTCGCCTGAGAAGGCAGCCAGGGCCGTGCCAATCGCTCTTGCTGCGGATAGATAAAACGCGACGTCTTCCTGCGGCGGGTCGTATTTCTTTACCGTGAATTGCTCGGGAGTGTCGGTCGCGGTAGCTTCATAGGTAATTAGAAATTTATCTCGCGCCTCATTCAGGCGTCCAAAGACTACTACCCATTTGGCTTCGACCTTGCGTGCAAGATAACGCCCGATCTTTCCCTCTTCGGGTTTCAATGTCAGAACTGCATCCGTGGAGTGCCAGGCTGCCGCATCGTACTCCGCCAGCAACCGCCCTCTTTCGGTAATTTCCATCAGTCCGGCTTCTGTCGGCAGCGGGGATCTCTGAGCGGGAACGCCAGAAGCAAGCAGAAAAAGAGCGGGGCACAAAATCACTGTTCTCATGGCATGAATCCAGGGTGGACTTGGACCAGTTCCATATTTCTATGATTCCCGCGGATGGATTCTACCCCTAAAAGGCGGACTTAGCTTCTCCGCAGGGGCCTTGCTCTGGATGTTGCGTGGAAAAGTTCCAAGGCAGCTTTTTCCGCAAACTCCGCAACTAAACCTTCGAGAGAAACTTGTTTATTCGTGCCATAATCGGCGAGAAGACAACTACTGGTTATGATGGCCCTCGCTAACCATTCCCTCGGAAGCATGCGGTTGAGGCTGAGTTCGTGTCACTGTCGCACGGTTTTGGTCTTACTGTTTTCCGGAGTCATGGCTTCCGGCCCTGCGCGGGCACAATTTAATCAGGGGTCCAGTAGTACCGACAATCTCCCCGCCAGTGTTCATGGCACGGTGTTGAATCGGATTACGCATGAACCCATCGGCCGCGCCCTCGTGTATTCCCCCGACCAGCGATATGCCACGTTGACGGATGATCGCGGCCATTTCGAGTTTAAGTTTCCATCGCAAGAGTCCCAACCGAAAGGGCAGTTCTCTTCTCCGAATAACGCCGGCCGGTTGAGTGCCGGGCAGGTGCCTGTGCTGCAAAACGTGAGCCCTACTGTGTTCGTGGCGCGCAAGCCGGGGTTTTTGCAAAACTCGAGTGATCCATCCTATGGCCGTGCCAATGCCGATCAACCGGAGATCACGATCTATCTCGATCCGGAGTCTCTGATTGTCGGCCACGTCACCCTTCCGGGAGCGGAAGGCAGCTTGCGAGTCCGTCTGGAGTTGTACGGCCGGGACAATCAGCGAAGGGCAGGAACGCTGGACCTCGGCGGGCACGTTCATGACGTGGTCCGATGGAGAATTTCGTTTTAGTGAACTGCGGGCGGGAACCTACAAATTGGTGTCGCACGAGCAAATTGATCGAGATCCACTCACTTTCAATCCCGACGGACCGTTCTTTGGTTACGTGCCCGTTTTTTATCCAAGCGCTCCCGATTTCTCCGCTGCACGTCCGATTCAACTTGCGGCTGGCGCGACTTTCCAGGCCAACGTGACGCCGGTGCGGCGCGAGTATTATTCCGTCAAAATTCCGGTGGGCAATGAACCCGCCGGGCAGCCGATAAGCATTCACGTCTATCCGTTGGCGCATCCTGGTCCGGGTTATTCTCTCGGATACAATTTCACTGAAGAGTTGATTGAGGGAATGCTTCCGGAGGGCAACTACACGCTCGAAGCCGATGCCCGCGGCCAGCCCGGTTCCACTGGGATTCTCAATTTTTCAGTGGCTGGCGCGCCGTACGAAGGGACTCCTCTCAGCCTGATTCCAAACACATCGTTGACGGTAAAGGTGACGGAAGAATTCAAATCTGCACAGGGGGCCGCCAACCAAGGCGCCTCGAAATCCGCGGATGGGTCGTCGAACACGGTGGCACCTCGGAACTTGAATGTGCAAGTCACACTGGCGCCCATGGACGAGTTTGGCTCGGGCGAACGTGGCGCCTCACAGCAGCATGAGGGAGATCCGGAAAATACGCTGGTTATCCCGAATGTCCGGCCGGGCCGCTACCGCGTGCGTGCCGAAACTGGCGCCGGCTTTGTGGCCTCCATCTTGTGCAGAGGCACCGACCTGATGCACGAAGCTCTGGTCGTCGGTCTGGGCGGGGTGAGTTCACCGATTGAGGTTACGCTGCGCGACGATGGCGCCGAGGTGGACGGCAAAGCCGAAGGCGCTACCCAGGATTACGTCTACTTCCTGCCAGTTGGGGAGAGTTCCGGTCAATATCGGGCAACGACCAGCAATCCCGACGAGTCCTTTACGGTCGCGCAGCTGCCTCCGGGCAGCTATCTGGTGCTGGCGTTTGACAGCGCGCAGGCAGATTTGGCTTACACCAATCAGGAAGTGCTGAAGAACTTCGAGTCCCAGGGACAAATCATTCATGTGACCGCCGGCCAGAAAGAGCATCTGCGCCTGAAAGTGATTACGAGAGGCGATTCGCAATGAGCGCTGGCGAGGGCATGCGGTGGATAGTCTTTGCCATTTCCGGATTGGCGATTCTCCAGCCCGGTCTTGCAGCTGCTGGGCAGAATCAAAATCTTGCGGCGCCTGAAAGAGCCCAAGCCGGCCAAACCCTTAAGATTGCGGGAACGGTGGTGAACGCGATCACCGGCGAGCCGCTTTCCCAGGCCCGCATCACCATCGCAGAAACGAAGGAGCGCGCCAAATTGATTTCGATGATCACTTCGGAAAATGGCCACTTTGAGTTTTCGCAAGTGAAGGCGGGGAAGTATTCGTTGCAGGGAGCGAAACGCGGATTCATTTCCTCGGCCTACGAGCAGCATGAGCAATTCTCCACGGCCATTGTGACCGGCCCGGAATTGTCCACCGAGAACCTGATTCTTCGTCTTACGCCGATGGCGCTCATCACCGGCCATGTGTTCGATGAATTTGGCGACGGGGTGAGAAAAGCGCGCGTGGGTCTCTTTATGGAGGACCACCGCGCGGGGATGTCGCGTATCATGCGCCTTGTTAATTCCTTAAGCGACGATCGAGGTTTTTACGATTTTTCCCTGCTGCGCCCGGGAAAGTATTACGTCTCCGTTAGCGCGAAGCCGTGGTACGCGATGCATCCAGTGGCGCAGTCAGACGGATCGAACAGTGCTGCACAACAAATCTCTGCTGCTCTTGACGTCGCTTACCCTACCACGTACTACCACGATGCCACCGAAGCCGAATCTGCCACTCCTATCGAGGTGAAGGGAGGCGATCGCCTGCAAATAGACGTGCATCTGAATCCCACGCCTGCTTTGCACCTGCTCTTTCGGATCCCTCAGGACCAGCAGCATGGCTTCAGCATGCCGATGATTCAAAAGCATGTCTTCGACTCCGTCGAAATGGTGCAGACTGACGGAATGCACGCGGTGGCTCCAGGCGTGTACGAAGTGACCGGCGTTCCTGCCGGCCGCTACAATGTGAGAGGAAAAAACGCGAACTCCGGCCAGCTAGAGCAATCGTCGGACGTCGAGCTAGTCCGCGATGGGCAGGAACTGAGCGATTCTCGCAGTGAGCCGTTGGGCAGCCTCAAGTTGTCTATCAAGAATCCGGGCGAAGAAGCGCTTCCCAAGCCGTATACAGTGGGTTTACAGGATTCGCGGCGGCGGATAGTGGCCTTCATGCAAGGAGAGCCTTCCGGGCAAATTACATTTGGTGATTTGGCGCCGGGGAGATACACGATTCTGGTGTTTTCCCAGACGAAACCCTATGCCGTGGCGCGGACTTCGTCGCCAGCGGGCGAATCCACGGGACACTCGGTGAACGTGACGCCAGGGGCGGCGGTGGACGTGACGGCTTTCCTTACCAGTGGCGTTGTGAGCATCGAAGGGATTGTCCATAAGAAGGATAAGCCGGTTGCCGGGATCATGGTGGCGCTGGTGCCGGATGACCCGGAGATGCACATTGAACTGTTCCGGCGAGACCAAAGTGACTTCGATGGGACATTTCTTGTGCGCGGAGTGATTCCAGGTTCTTATACGATCGTTGCGGTTGAAGACGCCTGGGGCTTTGAATGGCTACAGCCCGGCGTACTCGCTCGCTATGTTCAGCATGGCCAGAACCTTACCGTTGGACCACTCATGCGCGGAACGGTTCACCTGCCAGATCCGGTGGAAGTCCAACCACACTAAGCGCCCGGGCACCCGTCACTCAACAATGCGGCGAGTTACGAAAAAGCTGTGAAGCGCGCTGCGTGACGGAAAGAGGGTAAAAAGCTCATCGAGATGCGCAGGTGGAGCCGTGGCCTTGGCGCCCCAATTGTACGCGGGTCATTCGATTCCACACACGGCGCGGGCATTGGCGACGAGAGTGTCCAAATCATCGAGCTTGGAGAAGACAGCAGTTATTCCACAAGATAGAGCTTTCTTCTCGACTTTCACGCTGTAGTCTGTTGCCAGCATAAAGATTGGCAGTTCAGGTGTGATTGCTTTGAGCTGCTCAGCCAACTCTAATCCACTCATGTCTGGCAAGGAGAAGCTCAGGACTACCAGGCTGGGCAATAGCCGTTTCGTTTTTTTTTGGGCTTCGACGCCTTTTTTTGCCTCCAGGCAAGTTTCGAAGCCGCTGCCAAGCTGGAAAAGGGCATGAAGTTGTTTCCGGAAAGCCTTATCGTCATCGACGATAAGCACCGTAGGCATGCATTTTCCCTCCTGGAGCAAGCCGTCAGGAGAAGTTCATCGAAAAAGAATTCCGCAGGTAAGCTATTCCACGCGCGTCTCGGGCTGCAGCGGTCTACTGCAATGTGAACAGCAGGGAACTTCGTTCCGCCAAACGACGCCCAGAGTTTGAACGCAGAAAGGACAACGGCTTGACCATCCGTGATTGCACTCCGGACATGCATTGAGAATGAGTTCCGAGCGACGCAAAAGTCTGTTGCCGTCTCGAAGTGAAATCAGAAATCGACATTTTTCGTTCCTGCAGATCAAGAATTCTTCCACGCCGGCTTCCCCCTTGGGAACGGATCGTTTTGGAGCCGCGAAAGAAGTCGGGGCGGCCCGGAATTTAGTATCTGGCCCCGAACTCCTTATTCTCTTTTCGACCATGAAGTCCAATCCAATCGCGCGCGTTCAGCCCGGGAAGTTGAGGTTTTGGCCTGTGCCGGTAATCGCCGGAATCGGCCACACGCTAACATTTGTGTATCGACACCTTTATGGAACCTTAGGTTGATTGCCTGCAATGCCGAAAACTACGTACCGCCAATCACGTATTGGATTTGCCTTTTTAACCGTCTTCGGCAGGCGCTACCGGGTTCCGCTCAACCTTTGGATTCCACGGATGCCGGTTAGGCTCAACGGGACAAGATTGCGAGCCATTTCCCGGAGATTGGAGTACTATCGGCGCAACGAAGCAGCTATATCGTAAGCAACCGGCTCCCATGGAAGACGGGAGTTCCGCAATGAATAGGAATACGTGCCCTGACAATTGTTAGGTCGGTCTGGTGGAGAGCACCATGAGCCAAACCGGGACTAATGAGCGCCGCAACGATGCTGACGAGGCGTCGAATGCTTTCGAAGAGCGCCTCCGGCTTATCATTGACACAATCCCAACAATAGTCTGGCGCAAATCGCCAGATGGCTCGGCTGATTTCCTCAACCGAAATTTTCGGGAATATACGGGCCTTTCCTTGGAGGAAGGTTTGGGATGGGGATGGATGAATGCGTTCCATCCGGACGACCGTTTGATGGAGAAGTGGCCCGCGGCTATGGCGGCTGGGAAACCGTTCGAGACGGAGGCGCGTCTCCGCCAGACTGACGGACAGTATCGCTGGTTCCTGATTCGCGCCATGCCGCTGCGGGATGAGCGGGGAAACGTCGTCAAATGGTTTGGATTAACCTGCGACATCGAAGATTTAAAAAGGGCCGAAGATCGTATTCGGCTGGTTATCAACACAATTCCCACGATGGTCTGGACGCTTCAGCCTGATGGCGTCCTTGATTTCGTCAATCAGCGTTCGCTGGACTTTTCGGGCCTCTCTTTGGAGGAAGAGCTTGCAGACCCGACGCGCATAATTCATCCCGAAGATCTTCCAAGAGTCATGGAAAAGTGGGTCGCGGACCTGGCCGCTGGGGAAGCCTCCGAGGATGAAATGCGCATGCGGCGGGCGGACGGAGAATATCGCTGGTTCCTGGTGCGCACAGCGCCTCTGCGCGACGAGCATGGAAACGTCGTCAAGTGGTACGGAATGTCCATCGATATTGAGGACCGCAAGCGGGCGGAGGAAGCCCTGCGATCGAGCGAGCGGGAACAGCGCCAAATAGCCGGGCAATTGGAAAGAGAGCGCGCTCGCTTGGTCGAGGCTCAGGAGATGGCGAAAATAGGAAGTTGGGAAGCGGAGTTACAAAGCTTGAATGTGATTTGGTCAGAGCAAACACACCGCATCTTTGAGACTGATCCGTCTCGTTTCCACCCCACCCGTCCAAAGTTCCGCGAATTCATTCATCCACGGGACCGCGCGAGAGTGGATGCTGCCTTTGTGGCGTCTCTCGACAAGCGCTCTCCCAGCACGGTCGAATATCGGATCGTTATGCCGGATGGCCGCCTTAAAATTCTCGAGGAGCGCTGGCAAGCTTTTCATGATGAAGAAGGAAAGCCAGTTCGTGTCGCGGGCACTTGCCGTGACATCACCGAACGTGTGCGGGCCGAGGAGGAACTCCAGCGCCTTTCCGGTCAGCTCTTGCGCTTGCAGGATGAGGAGCGGCGGAGAATGGCCAGGGACTTGCACGACTCCACGGGCCAAGACCTCGTCGCGCTGGCGACCACCTTGAGTCAACTGCATGGTGCGCTTCCTTCATCCAGCAGGAAATTGCGCAAGCTCGCTTCGCAATGCCAGGTGTTGGCGGATCAGTGCGTCCGGGAGGTCCGCACCCTTTCCTATTTATTGCACCCACCGATGTTGGATGAAGCCGGGCTGGAGGATGCGATTCGTCATTATGTGGACGGCTTTACCGAGCGAACTGGAATCGAGGTTGGGCTGGAGACATCAGCGAGTTCCGGACGGATGAAGCCAGACGTCGAGATGGCCCTTTTTCGAGTGGTTCAAGAGAGTCTTACGAACATCCAGCGGCATTCGGGGAGTCTCCAGGCCAAGATACGAATTTCCCACGGTCCGGGAAAGATCGTACTGGAAGTAAGCGACAGTGGAATTGCCGGGGACTCACAAAGACAGAACGGAGAATTTCCCTTTAGGCTTGGAGTGGGTATCCGTAGCATGCACGAGCGAGTAAAACTGATCGGCGGCAAGTTGGAAATTCAATCCAGCAGCAACGGCACAATGGTACGCGCGACGATACCGCTAGATGACTAGAGGCACGAAGAAACTTCGTATCCTGGTGGCGGACGACCACGAGCTCGTCCGGCATGGCATTCGAGGAGTCCTTCGCTCCCGACGTGGTTGGACCGTGGTGGGCGAGGCGGTGAATGGCCGGGAAGCCACAGAGAAAGCAGGCAAGCTGAAACCGGACGTAGCCATCGTGGATATCGGAATGCCGGATATAGATGGACTTCAGGCGACGCGCCAGATTCGAGAGGCAACTCCAAATACCCAGGTGGTGGTGCTTACGATGCACGAGTCCGACCAGATGGTGCGCCGGGTTCTGGATGCCGGGGCCCTCGGCTACGTCTTGAAGTCCGATCTTGCGGCGCACCTTGTAAAAGCGGTGAAAGACGTCTCCGCGGGTAAGTTATTCCTGACTCCCAAAGTATCAGACATAGTACTGAAGGGATTCCTCAAAACCAGGAATCAGCCGGACCCAGGGGAGCGTTTGCCGGCCCGGCCAACGGCGCGCGAGGTTGAAATTATTCGTTTTCTTGCAGAAGGCAGAGCGAATAAGGAGATTGCTGCCGAGCTCGGAATTACTATCAGGACGGTCGAGACGCATCGGGCGAGAATCATGCACAAACTTGGCCTGCATTCTCTCGCCGAGCTCATTCACTATGCCATCCGCCACGAGATATTCTCAGCGCCGGGCCCCGCGGAATAACTCGCTAACCAGAGGGCAGCAGAGGTCTCAGGCGTTCACAAGGCTCAGGTGCCCAGGAGGTTTGGCTGGAGACGGGAATAGCCGTGTTCGTGGGCCCATAGACTGAGTGGAATCGCGGCGAGGTCATCGACGAGGGGGATGGCGTGGCCGTCTTTGGTCAGGTCGACCGTGGTGAGATAGAATTTGCAGGTATCGCAGGCTTCGACGCGGATGTGGGGCAACTGCTCTGCAACGTAGACCGGCAACTTGGCTTCGGCTTGTTCGCCACACGTAGGGCAATGAATCCGGCGGAACTCCCACTCCTGCGAACAAAACGAACAAAGCAAGAAACGTTTTCCACTGTCGCCTTCGACTCGGAGGACGCCTGAGAGCGGGCGGGAGGTGCACAACGGACAAAGTCTTGTGGTCACGACAATGGGAGGCTTGGGCAACAACGCCGCGCGAAATTCGGCGTAGGGCTGGAGGAATGCTCGGGAAAGGAACTGGGCGAAGGCGCCGACTTGCTGGTCATACTTGCCGGCATGTTGCCAGTAGGCTTCGAGGCTGGCGATCCAGGAGTCGGAAGGAAGAAGAGACATTTGACGGGCGGATTTTGCCAGCGCCTGGGGAGCGTGTTGTTCGATGGTGGAGAGAAAGCCGCGGAATTGGGGAAGAAGTACGGTGAGGTCGAGAGGAGCGCGCAGTTCCAGCGCGGGCGCACGGCTCGATCTTGTTCCGCCCGGAGCGGCGATACTGGCGCGAAGAGATTTTTGGAAAGCGGCGATGTGCTTGTAGAAATCGAGAAATTCAGAGGCGAACAAGTATTGCCCAGCGAGGCGACCGGCGCGGCGAATTCGTGCGTCGTACTCGGGCCCACCGGTCTGGAGAGCGGTCATTTGCGCGGCGTGGTTGATTCGCCGACGATTTCTTTATACCAGCCGGGATGATAGCGTTTGGCGAAGGCGATGGAAACGTCGCCCCGAATGACGGAGCCGAAGGCTCCGCGCTCGGCAAACACGCCCATGTAGATGTGGATCAAGAAGAGACCAATGGTGAAAAGCGCGGCCGCGGGATGAACGAGAACGGAAATGTATCGCAAAAAGCGAAGATTCCAGGGAATGCGTTCCGGGAACCAAAGGACGAGGCCGCTCGCCAGCAAAGCCACCGCGCTCCAGAAAAATCCCCAGAAGAGAAACTTTTGACCCGCGTTGTAGCGGCCCGCCGGCGGCATCTTGTCGTCTTGATTGGTGCTGTAGTAGCGGACCGCTTTCCACCAGGCTTTGTCCACATCGGTGTGCTTCATCTGCGGCGCCCACATCACGTACATGTTCCATACTGCCGCGAAAAAAATCAGCCCGGCCCAGGGATGGAGCATGCGCGAAACGGGAGCCCCGCCCAGAATCACCGCCACCCAGAAGAGCCAGGGCGACCAAAAGGCTAGACCGGTCAACAGCAAATAAATGTAAGCCCCTGCCGCAACCCAGTGCGTCAATCGCTCCTTCAGCGTGTACCGGAGGACGTGCCCGTGAGGAATGATTTGTTCCATGTGGCTCACGTTTTTGCTCCTCCAGGATTGATATCCTCGTCCTCGCGTTCCTTCGGGCCGAATCGCAGATAGTGCACGAAGAGGCCGATCAATCCGCCAACCATTGCGACGTTGCCCAGCCACTTCAGCGGGCCCTTCCAGAGTTTTACAGTCCACGGGATGTGAGGATCTTTCGGAAGCCCGCCGTATAGTTCCGGCTGGGTGGCGTCATGCAGAACGTAAATCACGCCCGTGCCGCCCACGCCAGGCGGATCGTACACGCCGGCATTCGGATAGTTGGAGTGATCGCGAAGTTGTTTCGCGCGGCCTTCAGCAAGGAACTTCATATCATCTTTGCTGCCGAAATGCAGGCAGCCCGTGGGACACGACTTGATGCACGCCGGTTCCAGACCTTCGCTGACGCGGTCGGTGCACAAGGTGCACTTGAAAACGCGATTGGTCTTCGGATTCATCTTGGGAATGTCGAACGGACATCCCGTGATGCAGTAGCCACAGCCGATGCAATTGGCTTGCTGAAAATCGACAATGCCGTTGGTGTATTGGACAATGGCGCCGTCCGCGGGACACGCGGCGAGGCAGCCGGGCTCCGCGCAGTGCATGCACTGGTTTTTGCGCATCAGCCACATCAGGGTGCCGTCTTCGCGTTCGTGCTCGTTGAAGAGGATGAGGTTCCAATAATTCCAGCGCGTCTCCGGCATCGTTTGATAGGTGTTGCCGAAAACCGTTTCGCCGAAGGGGAGGTCGTTCCACTCCATGCAAGCGACTTCGCAAGCCTTGCAGCCAATGCACGTCGTGGTGTCAATGAGTTTGCAGACTTGATATTCACGTTGGGTGTCTTCGCCGGGGACAGTTCCGGCGTGACCGGAAATTTTCTGGATGCGCAGTGTTTCCTGGCTCATGGCATCCCTACGCTTTCTCGAGCTTCACCAGGAAGCCCTTGAATTCCGGTGTGTACGCGTTGGGATCAAAGACCGTGGGCGTGAGAAGGTTCGCCAAGGTCCTCGCGTCCTTGCCCTCGTCTTCGGTGATTCCCCGATAGCCTTGATGAATGGGGAAGCCGATCTGGTGGACTCTCTTGCCGTCGATCATCATCGGCTTGATACGCTTGGTGACCATGGCTTTCGCGATGTACTCTCCGCGGATGCTCGACACCTTTACCTTATCGCCTCCGGTGATTCCCATCTCTTGGGCCATTTCCGCGGAAATTTCCACGAACGGCTCCGGCACAAGCTGCACGTTCATGGGATTGTTCTTCGTCCAGTAATGATAATGCTCGGTCATGCGATAGGTTGTGCAGACAACCGTGTAGCCGTCCTTGGGCGTGGCGTATTTATCTTCCGGCGTCTTGAAGCGCTTCACCACGGGATTGTGGGTCTGCTGCGGATGGAGTGGATTGTCAATCGGGCTTTCGGTCGGCTCGTAGTGTTCGGGGAACGGTCCATCGGCAAAAGCGGAGAGCGGCGCAAAGATCCGCCCGACGCCTTCCGGATTCATGATGAATGGGCCCATGTGGTCCTTGGGCTTGGAATCGGCCTTGAAATCGGGCACGTCGTTGCCGACCCATTTTTGTGTGCCTTCGTTCCACCAGACTTGCTTTCTCGTTGGATCCCAGGGCTTGCCGTCCGCGTCGCATGACGCGCGGTTGTACAGCACGCGGCGATTCGCCGGCCAGGACCAGCCCCAGCCAGGATGTATGCCCAAATTTGAGGGGTCCGAAGGATCGCGCCGTGCTGTCTGATTTCCCGCTTCGGTGAATGAGCCGGAGTAAATCCAGTTGCCGCAGGACGTGGTACCGTCGTCCTTCAACCAAGCAAAGCCGGGAAGCTGCTGGCCGGTCTTGATTTGCTGCTTCGTCGCGGGATCTTCCAGATCCGCAAGCGCCTTTCCGTTGATTTCCTTCAACACCTCGGCCAGGGGCGGGCTCGAGGGGACACTGTAATTCCAAGTCAGGTTCAGGACGGGATCGGGGAACTTGCCGCCTTCCTTCTTGTACAGCTCCCGGATCTTCAAGAAGATTTGCGCCACGATGGCATGGTCCAGCCGGGCATCTCCGGGTGTTGGCAGGGCCGTATTCTTCCATAGCACCCAGCGCGCGGAATTGGTGAACGAACCGTCTTTCTCGGCAAATCCCGCGCAAGGCAAGCGGTACACGGTCGTTTGAATCTGCTTCATC
>Ga0210406_10000108_pt1 | contig 124373 bp, 109 predicted proteins | sample IncBWC30MmetaG_FD_155454 | JGI IMG/M metagenome (GOLD analysis project Ga0210406, IMG submission 155454) | Forest soil microbial communities from Barre Woods Harvard Forest LTER site, Petersham, Massachusetts, United States - Inc-BW-C-30-M | ecosystem: Environmental > Terrestrial > Soil >... | reverse complement strand
AACAAGATTTCAGGGGCTTGTGGGCGCGGGGCGAGCGACGCTGATGCACTCCTGGTTTGCGACTCTTGTTCACCAGTCCGGCCATCTGCAGAGCTCGCTTCACCCAGGTGTAGCTCAAGCGAATGTGGTGTTCCTCTCGCAGCTTCTCGCGAAAATGCCGCACGTTGAGTTACGTTGTCCTATTTCTAGTACCCAACCATTCCAAAACATTTGGGCTCCCAACCAATTGCCCAGCAAAATCGCATATTTCTGCGTATAGCTCTTCGCGATTCCAAGTTTCGCTCATGTTTTTTTCTCCACCAAAGCTGTGAAAATGCGGAGCGAAAACATAGCAAATAAACAATAAAGATTGAAAAGAATGCGCATGAAATCGCTTTTTTTGCGTGGAAAATGCGAACGAAATACGCGGCGATAACCTCTGTGTTTTTCAGCACGTTTTTCGAAAATATCGCGTCGTTGTCGATAAAAACGGGCTTGCGTGTAAACGAAACGTTTCCTATGCAAACGAAAGAATGCGCGTTTGGACAGCACCTTACATATGATAAGGGTCTTCAATAGGAGTCAGATTCCTCAGAGTTCCGGAGGCGACTATGACCAAATTCAGGAGCGTTCTCTTTGCCCTTGCAGCGTTCGGGATCAGCGGATTCGTAATAATAGCTTGGTTGCTTCCGTCGGAGAAGCGAGGTGAACTCGTCCTAGAGGTCGCCAAGTCTTGTATTCAGCTTCTGCTTGTGACTCTCGTGGGCGTTGGTATCAGTGAACTCCTAAAGGACCGCGAATCGCGACGAGCCAAGGCTGACAAGGAAACCGCTCAAGTAATCCGCATTCGTCGGGCGGTTACGAAGGCTTATCTCAATTCAAAACGTAGTCGGCGATGTTTGCGGGCTGAAGCAACCAAAATAGCCCCGGGGCAATACTCTGACATAGCCTTACAACCGTATGACCGACACATGCGCGCAGTGAACGATGCACAACTCGAACTGGAGCGACTTGTACGTGAGCTACGAGTAACCTCTCCGGCACCAGAATGGCTCAAAGAGGCCACTTCGAGTATGAAGAGCATGGAAAGTTATCTTCGAAACCTTATAACCGAATACGAAGATTCATATGGGCGATCCGAGTCTGGCCAATCGTTGAAACTTGAAATGCTTCCAAGATTGAGTGATTTCATAGGTCCGTTCGACGGCAGTCAGTTTCAGGAAATGTTCTCTCACGCTCACGACAGATTCCTTGTCACTTTGGGCAAACCAACCTAGCGCGTACCCAACGCACCATTGCCCGCGGCGCGAAAGGGATCACGGGCACAGCTCCAACTACACAAAATTAGTGCAAAGAGGGCAGTTTCGCTACCTCCTATCCCCTATCCCACACCGTCGTTGACGCTCGGCAGAGGATTCAGTAGCCTCGCTCTGGAACCTTTCAGCTCGTTTTTCGGAGGCATACAGTGCCGACTGACCAGAAGCAACACTCCCGCCGCGAGTTTGCGCGCCGCGCTGCGCTGCTTTCCGTGGCCGCTCCTCTCGCAGGCGCTACCACACTCGCTGGTGCTGACTTCCCTTCCACTCCCGACGAACAGCAGCTTCCCAAACTGCCGCCGAACTTTCCAAAGCTTTCCGATCAGAGCCGCATCGAAATCGAAGAGCGGTACGACACGATCCTCAAGCAGTACGGCAGCCGCCTCAGCGCGGAACAAAAAGCCGATGTGCGCAGGCTCTGCTTTCTCGCGCAGCCTCCACTCGATAATCTTCGCGCTCATTCGATTCGCAACGGCGATAGCCCCGCGCTCTACTTGAAACCCGCAGTCGAACGCGAGAAAAAGCCAGCCTCGCAAACTCCAAAGGCGCCTGTCCCAGCGGCGAAGAAATCCTGAGGGCAGCGCGATGATTGGCGAAGAAATTCTTTACCTGCCCGTAAGCGAACTTGCCAAACGAATCGAAGCAAAAAAAATTTCACCGGTTGATCTGACGAAAGCGTATCTGGACCGCAGCGAAAAACTGGGGCCCCGACTGAATGCGTACGCGCGGCTCACACCCGAAATTGCAATGGAACAGGCTGAAGCCGCGGAGAAGGAGATTCTTCGCGGACACTATCGCGGCCCTTTGCACGGAATTCCTTACGCCGCGAAGGATCTGCTCGCAGTAAAAGGGATTCCGTGCACGTGGGGCGCGAAGCCGTACGCAAATCAAGTTTTTGATTACGACGCGACCGTCATAGAGCATCTGCGGCGTACTGGAGCAGTACTGCTCGGCAAAGCCGCGATGATCGAGCTTGCCGGTGGAATGGGTTATCGCTTCGCGAGCGCTTCGCTACAAGGCGCATCGAAAAATCCGTGGAATACAAAGTGCTGGACCTGCGGCTCTTCATCCGGTTCTGGCGCGATTGTTGCGGCGGGACTCGCCGCGTTTGCGATTGGCACAGAGACGTGGGGCTCGATTGTGTGCCCTGCCGCGTATTGCGGCGTTAGCGGATTACGCCCGACGTACGGTCGCGTGAGCCGCTACGGCGCGATGGCGCTTTCCTACTCGATGGACAAAATCGGACCGCTGGCGCGTTCCGCCGAAGATTGTGCGCGGGTCTTTGCCGCAATCGCAGGACACGATTTCAACGACCGCAGCACTCTCGCGATTGATAAAGCCGCGTTCACCTATTCTGCTTCTCTGGAACTGAGCGCGAAGCCGCTTCGCATCGGGATTTTGACGAACGCGTGGAAGAAAATTGATGCGAGCGTGGAAAAAGTTTACACAGCCGCGGAAAGAGCGCTGCGCAAATATTTCCCCGGCACAAGGGCGGCGCTTCTACCGGAAGGGCCCTTTGAAGACGCGGCTGGCGTGATTATCAGCATAGAAGGCGCCGCCGCGTTTCGTGAACTGATTCGTTCCGGAAAAGTCGCCGACCTCACTGATCCGCTCGGACAAATCGCGGGCTACGTCAACGAACAAATCCCGGGCGCGGACTACGTGCGAGCGCAGCAGGTGCGGGACATCTTGCAACGAAAAATGACCGAGCTATTCGACACATTCGATGTTCTAGTTACGGCGTCGCAACCAATTGCGGCAACCCCGCTCGAGGCAAATCTTGAAACGGACGTTGTTTTCCCCGACCCACAAGGCGCAATCGGCAATCTATGTGGACTGCCGGCGCTTTCCGTGCCCTGCGGATTCACGGAAAAAAATCTCCCCGTAGGGATGCAATTCATGGCGCGCGCCGGGAACGACGCGGCGGTGATTCAAGCCGCTCGCACCTTCCAGCAACACACAGACTGGCACCGCAGACGCCCGAAGATTGTTTGATTTGAAGGGAAAAAGGAGACTGAAATTAATTCTTCTTGCGCGCCTGGAGAATCTCGCGCGCGGCGCGAAGAATGGCAAGGCGGCTGAAAGGTTTCGTCAAAACCGTCGCGGATGGATCCGATTTCGTGGCTTCCGCCGCGGCTTGTTCACTGTAACCGGACATGTAAATCACGCCAAAGTCCGGACGCTGCTGCCGCAGACGGCGAACGAGTTCCTGGCCCGTCATGCCCGGCATCACCATGTCGGTCACGAGCAGATCGATCGGACCGGAATGCTCGGCCGCACGCGCGATTGCATCAGCTCCGTTTGGCGCCAAAAGGACGATGTAGCCGGCGGATTCCAGAAATTCGCGGGCAACTTCGCAAACGTCCTGTTCGTCTTCGGCGAGGAGCACGGTTTCGGTACCGCGCATCACTTGCGTGGAAGTTTGCGCTTGCCCCACGCTTTCCGCGGCTTCATCCACGCGCGGCAAATAAATCTTGAACGTGGCGCCTTTGCCCACTTCGCTGTAAACCCAGATGAAACCGCCGCTCTGTTTTACTACACCATAGGCCGTAGCCAATCCTAAACCAGTTCCTTTTCCCTGTTCCTTCGTCGTGAAAAACGGTTCAAAAATGTGCGCTTGCGTTTCTGCGTCCATGCCAATTCCTGTATCGGAAACGGCGAGCAAAACGTAACGTCCAGGTTTCACGACAGGATGTGAAACCCTGTACGCGCTATCCAAATCCGCGTTGGATGTTTCGATGATCAGCTTTCCACCCTTGGGCATTGCGTCGCGCGAATTCACGGCGAGATTCATGATGATTTGTTCCATCTGGCTTGCGTCGGCGCGAATTGTTCCCAAATCAGAAGCGGTATGAATCACAAGCTCAATATCTTCACCGATGAGGCGCGGAATGAGCTTGCCCATTTCTTCGATGACGCCATTCAAATTGATGGAACGCGGCTGCAGCACTTGCATGCGGCTGAAGGCAAGAAGTTGACGCGTTAAAGAAGTTGCGCGATCCGCGGAACGGTCAATCTGTTCGATTTTGCGGCGCGCCCGATCACCCGATTGCATTCCTTCTAGCAACAATTCCGTGTGGCCCTTGATGACCATCAGCAAATTATTAAAGTCGTGCGCGACGCCGCCTGCCAATCTTCCGACGGCTTCCATTTTCTGCGCCTGGCGCAATTGCTCTTCCAGTGATTGCCGTTCGCTGATGTCCTGCGCCACAACCAGGCGCACGCGTCTTCCCACGTATTCCAGTTCGTGCGCAACCAATTCGACTTTGAAGATGCGGCCGTCCTTACTCTGGTGCCGCCATTGCCCGTGGTGAAACGCCCCGAGCATGGGGTAATGCCAAATATCCTCGAAGTGTTCCTTGTCGGCGTTGGGGCGAATGTCGAGAACTGTCATGCGCTGAAATTCTTCTTCGGTATAGCCATATTGCTTCACGGCGGCTTCGTTCACTTGAAGAAATTTTCCCGTCTCCGTATCGAAAACCCACGTTGGCAGCGGTGTGTGCGAAAAGAGCTGACGAAACATGGATTCGCTCTTGCGTATGGCTTCTTCACTGCGGCGGCGCTCGATGGCGAGCGCGATGTGGCCGCCGATGGAATCCAGGAATTCAAGATCGCGTTGATCGTAAGCATTTTCATTTTGGTAGTGCTGCACGACGAGCACACCGATTGTCGCTGTCGGAGTCTTAAGCGGGACTCCGAGCCATGCCGGTGAGGCAGAACCCACGAGTTCGACTTCACCTTCTGCGGCGAGGCGATCGAATTCTTTTTGCGGAATAAGCTGCGCTTCGCCCGTGCGAAAAACATAGGCCATGCAGGTACGGACAATTTTCTGCGGCGGGGGCGGCGGATCAAATTGGTCCACGAAAAACGCAAAGTGGAACATATCGGTCGCCGGTTCGTGGAGAGCGACGAAACAATTGTCCGCGTAAACGACTTTTCTTAGTGCGCGATGAATCTGCCGGAGAAGCTGGTCCAGGTTGGAAGTTTGATTCAGCGCGTGAACGACATCGGAAATAACCTGCCGCTCCGCTTCAAGCCTGCGCAGATCGGTGACGTTATGAAAGGAGATGAGAAAGGCCTCGATTCCGGCGGTCTGGAGATGGTTCGAAATCTCGAAGTCAAACCACAGCCACGAGCCTTCCTTCGAACGAAGCCGGCCACGTCCGGAAACTTTTTGCGCCGCGTTCGATTCTGCTTCCACGAACTTTTGCGCGATCGCATTGAACTCGGCCGGATGCTGGAGCTTTTCAAGCGTATTGCCGAGGATTTCGCCCGGGCCATAGCCAAGAACGCGGAGGAAACCATCGTTTGTGTAGGAGAGCGTCCGGTCGGGCCGCATCACAGCCAGCAAGTCACTGGAAGAGTCCAGGAGTGCTTTCAGAGCGGTCGAGCCAGCCAGAAGCCCTTCTTCGGGCGAAGTACGCAATGACATGAAATCGCAGCCGGGAGTCCGCCGGAAGGCTTACTTTCGCTTTCCGTGCGGTAAACCGGTGCCTCCGCAAAATTTTCGATCTGGTCGTGCTCGAACAGGGAAGTGCGAAAATGCCCGGTTAGAGTACAGCTTGCAGTGTCCTTTTTCTCCCGGTCTGCAGTACTACTGACGCGAATGAATGACTGTACGGAGGGACAGTTGGTAGAGGGACAGCTTCCGGTAAGCGTTAATCAGCATCTGTTTCCAGTTTCAGGGATTACATTTCCCTGACTGTGATTTGTCTCCCGTTTATTCATCCCGGCGCAACACGCCTCGGAGTGTGCAATATTGAACAGACAGGCGTTTCTGGGTCGCTCAGAGTCCCTGCACGGGGAATTGTGAAGGCTGCGTCAACCATCAGAACGCGGGGGCGTTATGTCCTGTCCGTCATGCAGGTCTAGCAATAAAGCTGAATTTCCATCTGAGATGATCATCCATTTTGCCGGGCTCAGGAGTATTGACAAACTTGGCGTCTTGCTATTCCCGAAGCTTTCGATTTGCTTGGACTGCGGCTTCTTGCGCTGTATCGTGCCAGCATCCGAATTGGCACTGCTTACAGAAGGTTCTCAGAAAAGCGTGCGCTCAACTGGCGAGGCAGCGCACTCTGAGATAGACGGCGCGGAGACTGTAGGGAGGAGCCGGAGACCATCCCACGTCTTGCCTTTGGCAAAACATTGCTCGGGTGAGATTTAGAAATTGGGGATTCAATTCGAAGACCGGGCGCAGCCCGCAGAGGAGTTTGCGTACCCGGCATGAATCGTCTTTTGCGTCGTCTATCGCGCACGTTTCTGTCACAGACCCGGCTCGTTTTTGGAAGATCGTTCTTTCCACTATTTGCAATCGCGATCATCGCGGGCGCGACACTCTGGGGGCCTTGGGTAAGCCTAGCAGTCACGGTCCTGGCGGTAGCGGCCGCATTGAGGCTGTTATGAGTGGAGAGGCACGCGGTGCTCCAGCGGTCTCGAGCCGTTGGCGCATTCTCGCCCATCCCCAGGACTGGCACTGCGTAGCTTTCCATATCGCATGCCTCACGGCATACGCTTTCGCCTTCTGGTTGTACCAGCACCCCAAGCTAGCCGGCATCACCGGGCCGTGGTCCCGCATAGCTTTTGTAACAGCTTCAGCTTCAATGCTTGGTTGGATCTCCGGCATAGATGTCGGCGTCAACTTCCACAATCATTCCCATCGCCCAATCTTCACGTCGCGCTTCTTTAGTCGCTGCTTCGGTCGAATCTGGACATTTTCGGGCGGGTGGCCGTCGTTCTTTTGGGAGTACTGTCACGTCACCATTCACCATGCCAATCTGCTAACCATTGATGATTGGACTCTGCCCAAACGGAACGCTGACGGATCATTTGAAGACTTTCGTAAGTACCTGTTTACGCATTGGCCTTGGCGCGTTATGGCGCATCTCTGGAAGGACCTGACCGCGCGGCAAAGCCTGCGTCGCAAGGCGCTGCGCGAACTCGCCATCTTCCTTGCGCTATGGTCAATTCCTTTTTGGATCGATCCGGTAATGGCCCTATGCCTCTGGGTGCTGCCGCACTGGATCGCCAACGCGTTTGTGATGAATTCGGGAATGTACGTCCAGCATACGGGATGTGTTCCTAAGAGTCCGACTAGGCCAGTAAGTCATTCCACCGTGTTTGTGTCGAATTTTTTCAACCTTACAATGTTCAATATAGGTTTTCATCTCGAACACCATGACCATCCCAGGGTCCATTGGTCGGAACTGCCAGACCTTCATCAGCGCCTCAAGCAGGATTTGATCGATGGCGGAGCGCACGTGGTTCCATACGGTCTTCACCATGCCTCATTCCTACTTGCAGGCGACGATGCACGCAAAAACCGTTTTGCCGGGCAGGACTCGGGATACAAAAAGCAGTAGTAGCTTGGTACGCCTCGGATTGCGTTGAATAGTCGGAAACTGACCCACGCCGGAAACGTGATGTCTTCTCCCGTTTACGGAGGCATGTTAGGCTGCCAGCAGTTGGCCTCCGATTGAGTCTGCAGCGGGGACACAGGTCCTCCCCGAGAAGGAAAAGCTCGCATGCACGATGTTTGGAAGGACATGTTTGTTCTTGCAGTGCCCATTTTGGAAAAAATTTTGCGTCCGATCGCGGTTTACGCCTTTCTGATCATCAGTTTGCGGCTCTCGGGAAAGCGCGAACTGGTTCAACTGAATCCCTTCGACCTGGTGGTTTTGCTGACGCTATCGAACACCGTACAGAACGCGATTATCGGAGACGACAACACGGTAACGGGCGGAATCATCGGTGCGACTTCCCTGCTGGTCGTCAACTATTTGGTGGTGCGCTTCCTTTACAACCATCGCAAGCTGGATCAGCTGGTGGAGGGCAAGGCGGACGTTCTGATTGAAGACGGCAAGGTAAGAACGTCGAATTTGAAGCGCGAGCTGATTACAATGGCGCAACTCGAAGCGGCTGCCCGCAAACAGGGATTTGAAAACATCAGCGAAGTGCAGCAGTGCATTTTAGAGCCCGGGGGCACGATTACGTTTATTGGAAAAAAGCCGGGCACGGAGGAATCGCGGCACCGCGAACTGCTCGATCGCATGGAAAAAATGATGGCGGAATTGGCCAAGCTCCGCGGAGCACAACCACCGGCGCGCGCTTGAGCAAAGAGTTGCCCGAAACAATCAGTGCAACAGCATCCCTGTGATGGCCAGTATCACGCCTGCCGCCCCAATGGCCATGCCTGCGAACCAGAAGGCGCGCTTCTTGGCGAGAAGCGTGATGGAGCAAATCACCAAGCCGATTTCGAGCAATGCTTCGCCGCCATCAAAGCGATCAGCACGGCGCGCGGAGAGGTCGCGTTCGGCTTCCAATTCCTTGGCTTGCTCGCTGACGTCTTCCTTGTCACTCGCGTAATGCTCGAGCTGCTTTTCGTATTTCTTGCGAAGCGCTTCGCCTTTTTCCTTATTTATCGAAGCTACCAGCTCCACAATGTCGGAAGTGTTTTCGGCTTCGTGCTGGCGAATGCTCTTGGCTTGATATTGTGTCCAACGGCTGGCCGCCTGGGTCTCGCGAAAGAGCTCTTCTGTGTGGGCACGATGACCAAGAAGAGTGACGACCGCCACGAGAACGGCAAGAATGGAGATCGTTAGGGAAACAGGCATCACCAAAGGATTGTTGCCGTGATCACCGTGGTGTTCTGGAAGTTCAATGCCTTCGGGCATGGCGCTGGTCTCTCCTTTTCAAGTTAAGCCGCCGAATCCTCGCCGATGAGTTGTAAAGATTCGCGGGCTGCCGCGAGGGCGCGGTCGATATCTTCTTCGGTGTGCGCGGCGGAAACAAAGGCCGCTTCGAATTGCGAAGGGGCTATGAAAATGCCCCGGTCGAGCATTTCGCGGAAGTATTTTGCGTAACGCTTTGTGTTGGAGGCTTTCGCGTCTTGATAATTTCGGACAGGTTTTTCAGTGAAGAATACAGTTGCAAGGGACGCGTGAGAATTGATTTGCGCGGGAAGATTCGATTTTGCGATGGCTTCCTTGAGGCCGTGAACGAGCTTTTTTGCGAGAGAATTCACTCGTTCGTAGAAGCCGAGCTTCTTCAATTCTTTCAGCGTGGCGATACCGGCGGCCATGGCGAGCGGATTTCCGGCTAGCGTGCCGGCCTGATAGACCGGACCGAGGGGCGCGATGTGATTCATGATTTCCGCGCGGCCACCGTAGGCCGCGGCAGGCAAGCCGCCGCCGATGATTTTGCCCATTGTAGTGAGATCTGCCTCGATGCCAAAAAGCTGCTGCGCTGCACCATTGTGGAGACGGAAACCAGTAATCACTTCATCCACAATCAGTAGCGCATCATGTTTGCGAGTGATTTCGCGTAGCCCTTTTAGAAATCCTTCCTCTGGCACGACTACGCCCATATTTGCGGCGATCGGTTCGACGATGACGGCGGCGATTTGCGACCCGTGCGCTGCGAAGAGTGTTTCGACGGCGGGCAGATCGTTGTACGGCGCGTTGAGCGTCAATTTGGCTAAGGCATCGGGTACGCCCGGGCATTCAGCGATGCCGAGTGTGGCGAGACCGGAGCCGGCTTGGGAAAGGAAGCTGTCCGCATGACCGTGATAGCAGCCCTCGAACTTCAGGAGCAGGTCCCGCTTTGTGAATCCGCGCGCGAGGCGAAGAGCACTCATGGTCGCTTCGGTGCCGCTGGAAACGAAACGAATTTTTTCGAGGAACGGAATCGCGTCGCGGATCAGGGTGGCAAGTTCCAATTCTAGTTCGGTTGTGACGCCGAAACTTGTTCCCTTTTTTGCCTGCTCTGAAATAGCGGCGGTGACGGTGGGATGCGCGTGACCGAGAAACATCGCTCCCCAAGAAGAGACGAAATCAATGAGCTCGTTGCCGTCCGCGTCATAAACATATGCGCCCTGGCCGCGCTCCATGATGAGTGGTTCGCCGCCGACGGAGCGAAATGCGCGAACGGGGCTGTTCACACCACCAACGAGGACTTGCTCGGCGCGAGCGAAGATTTCAGCGGAGCGAGCTCGCTTCTTTTTTGTAGATGTTTGGGATGTGCTCATCGTGGGATATGCGTCGCGGCTACAGTTTCAGCCATTTTGCTGCGTCTTTTGCATGGTACGTCAGGATAATATCCGCCCCGGCCCGCTGGATGCCGGTCAAGATCTCAAGTATGGTGCGCTTCTCATCGAGCCAACCTTTTTGCGCCGCGGCTTTCACCATGGCGTATTCGCCGCTGACATTATATGCACCGACCGGGACATCAAAACGCTCGCGGACGGCTCGAATCACATCGAGATACGGCAAGGCGGGCTTGACCATCACTACGTCCGCGCCTTCTTCGAGATCCAATGTAACTTCCTTGAGGGCTTCGCGCACATTCGCCGGGTCCATCTGATAACTTCTGCGGTCGCCGAATTGCGGCGCAGACTGCGCGGCTTCGCGGAATGGCCCGTAAAACGCGGAGCAATATTTTGCGGCGTAAGAAAGAATCGCCACGTTTTCGAAGGCCTGCGCGTCGAGCTTCTTGCGGATTGCCGTGACTCGCCCATCCATCATGTCGGAAGGGGCAACGATGTCCGCCCCAGCGCGGGCATGCGAAAGAGCCTGCTCAGCGAGAATTTCAAGTGTGGCGTCGTTTGCCACTTCTCCATTTTCAATGACGCCGCAGTGGCCGTGATCGGTGTATTCGCAGAGGCAGACGTCCGTGATCACGAGCAGATTCAGATTGGCTTTCTTGATTCCTTCGACGGCTTTTTGCACTACGCCGCTTGATGATAATGAGCTGCTGCCCTTCGCATCTTTCGTTTCCGGCAAGCCGAAGAGAATTACAGCGGGAATTCCAAGCCCCGCCACTTCGCGGCATTCTTCGACGATCTGCTCCGCGGACTGCTGAAACACGCCCGGCATGGAGCTTACTTCCTGGCGGACCTTGCTTCCCGGGCAGACAAACATCGGATAGACAAATCCCGCGGTGCTCAAGCGGGTTTCGCGCACGAGTGTGCGCAGGAGTTCGGTGCGCCGCAGCCGCCGCGGCCTGTGAATGGGAAATGTCATCCGGTGCTCGCTTCGCTGGAAAGCTCCCGATCGCGTGCTCGAAATGAGTTTGCCAGAGCCGCGACGATCCTAGCAACCGAAGGCTCTGTTGTCGCGACGGCGCTAGCGATTCCGTGGGCGTGCAACGCGGCGAGCGTCACGGGCCCGCTTGCGAGCACGATTCCCTTTTTTGCGAATTCAGCAAGTCTCCCAGTACCGCAGACAGAACCGAATCCTTCGACGGCAGAAGGGCTGAAAAAGAGCACGGCGTCGGCGTTCATTACATTTGAAACAACATCACGATCTTGCGCGCTTTCGGAAATGGTTCTGTATGCGACAACTTCTGCGACTCGCGCACCGTATTTTTCCAGCGCGGCGACCACATCGGGATTTGCGCGATCACTGCGCGGGAAGAACACACGTTTTCTGTTTAAGCGTTCGCGCAAATCCTCCATGAGGGCAATTCCCAGGGGACGAGAGGCAATGTGAACGACTTTGAATCCGGCGTTGGCCGCTTCGGCTGCCGTTGCTTCACCGACGGCAGCGGCGAGTGGCGCGGGCCGCTCATCGTTGAAGGACAACCCGAGAACTTCCGCTCGTTCTCGAATGACGCGCACCGCATTTTGGCTTGTGAACAAAGTCAGATCAAAACCGCCAAGACTGAGAAGCGCTCCATCCAGCAGGGAAAAATCCTCGGGCGGTAAAATTCGTATTAGCGGAAGCAGAATGGGAATCGCGCCGGAGTGCTGCAGGGCTTTCAGCAGGTCGAGCGCTTGTGCGGCCGCACGCGTAACGACGATTTGCTTCCCCGCCAGAACCGCTCGATCGGCTTCAGCCACGCTGACGGCTCACTTGTTCCAATATTTCGCCGGCGCCCGCATCGAAAAGCATCTGCGCGAGACGGAATCCCAGATCTCGCGCTTGTTCCGGAGGCGCGGAACTCTTTTGCCGAACGTGCTGCTGGCCATTTGCGGAGCATACAACAGCGTCCATGATGAGTTCGCCACGCTCCAATCGCGCCCACGCACCGAGTGGGACCTGGCATCCGCCTTGGAGCGAGCCAAGCAGCGCGCGTTCCGCAACGATGGATTGCCGCGTTTCGAAATCATCAAGCGCGGAGATCGCTTCGTGCATTTCTTCGTCTTTCAGCCGGGCCTGGACGCCAATTGCGCCCTGCCCCACGGCCGGCATCAGAACTTCCGGCTCAAAAGTCTCCGCGATGCGTCCGCTGAGGCCGAGGCGGTCGAGTCCCGCCTTGGCTAACAAGATTGCGTCGTATTCACCGCTTTCGACTTTGCGGAGGCGTGTGTCCACGTTTCCGCGCAATTCACGTACGTCCAAATCGGGACGCACGTGTCGAACCTGCGCTTGGCGCCGCAAACTGCTTGTGCCGACTCGAGCGCCTTTGCGCAATGTGGCAAGCGTCCCGCCGGGCTTTGTTGTGACGAGGCAATCGCGCACGTCGTCGCGGCGGCAAATCACCGGAAAGCAAAGACGCGAGGGCACGTCGGTCGGAACGTCTTTTATGCTGTGCACCGCGAGATCAATTTCTTCGTTGAGGAGCGCTTCTTCCAGCTCCTTGATGAAAACTCCCTGACCGCCGATTTGCGCAAAGGATGCTTGCTGCAATTTATCGCCGGTCGTTTTGATAATGACGATTTCCGCGTCCACGCCGGTCGCTTGCAAAATGCGCTTGCGAACGTATTCCGCCTGCCATTTGGCGAGGATGCTTCCGCGCGTGCCGATTCGCGGCGCCTTCATGGTTTCTCCCTATCGTTCAGGAAAAGATCGCGCAAGGCGTCCACGTTCTGAATTTTCTTACGCAGTTTCTTTTCGCCTCGCAGTTTTTCCGCGGGGCGCATCAGCATCTTTTCCAGAAGCTCGTCCATCAGGAGTTCCATTTTTTCGCGTTCTTCGGGGCGAAAATGAGTCAGCATTTCCATGCGTTCACGCAAGAAGGCCGCGCGCTCTTCCTTCACACGCGTCCTCAGCAGGTCCAAGAGGCTTACGAGTTCGACGCTGGCTTGCCAGGAGAGGAATTTCATCACGTGTTCTTCGATAAGTTCTTCCGCATGGGGAATCTCTTCTTCACGCGCCGCGCGATTTTGGCGGACGATTTCCGTGAGGTCGTCGAGGTTGTAGAGATAAACGTTGTAAAGGTCCGCGAGGGACGGTTCCATGTTGCGCGGCACACCCAAATCCATCAGCAGAAGCGCGCGATTCTTGCGGGCAGCCATGGCGTGCTTCACCATTTCGCGTAAAAGCACCGGCTCTTCCGTGGACACCGAAGAAACGACTACATCTGGGAGAACCAGGCCGTTTTCCCAATCGCCCCACGAAATTACTTTGCCGCCGAATTCGCGCGCGAGCAGCGCAGCTTTTTCCGGCGAACGATTCATCACGTAGAGCTGTGCAACTTCGCGGTCGCGCAGTTGCGAGACGACTTGTTCACCGATATTCCCCGCGCCGAGGACGAGGGCCGTTCGCTCTTTCAGCTTGCCGAAAATGCGTTCGGCTAATTTCACGCCAGCCGACGCTACGGACATCGGGCGCCTGCCGAGCTCAGTCTCGGACCGAACGCGTTTGCCGACTTCGAGCGCACCTTGAAAGAGCCGATTGAGCACAGGTCCCGTGACACCGTGTCCATGTGCCGTGCGGTACGCTTCGCGAACCTGACCGAGAATTTCTGCTTCGCCCAACAGCATGGAATCGAGCCCGGAGGAGACTCGGTACAAATGACGTACGGCTTCGCGGTCGTAATGATGATAAAGCGAAGCGCTTAGCGCCTCGGGTGTTACGGAATGGAACGCGCTTAAGTAGGACGCTAGCGACGTGGCGCTCTTGCGGACCTCTTCCGGCGGGACTCCATAGACTTCGCTGCGGTTGCAGGTGGAAAGTACTAGTGTTTCTTCGAGGATTCCGCGCGAGCGCAATTCTTCGGCCGCTTGCAGGGCCTGCTCCGTGGTGAACGACACCCGTTCGCGCACCTCAACGGGCGCTGAGCGGTGGTTCAGGCCTACGAGCACGATTTCCATGCGGAGGGCGAGCGCTCCTGACAATTCCTAAAAATACCGATGCAAATGCGAGAAAAACAAATTCACGAAGGTAAAGCTGAAAATCACCAGCGCAAAATTGAAAATGCAAAGCTTTGATGCGCGGGCTCCGCGCCAGGCTGCGGTTCGCGCTAGCCAGAGATAGGCGGCGTAAAGAAAGAGGACGAGCAGAGTGGCGACATATTTCGGATCGAAATACCAGACTGTGCCGAGAAGGCGGTCCACCCAGACGAATCCGAGGATGGTGCCAACGATAATGGTCGCGAGTCCTACGATGACGCTGCTTTGACTCATACGTTCGAGCAGTTCGAGCGGGGGAAGGCGCCAAATCACCGAGCCCATGTTGTGGCTGCGGAGCAAACGCTGCTCGGCCAGGAAAATCAGGCTGAGGACGAACGAGAGGCCGAACGCAGCGTAAGCGAGAATGCTTAATGTAACGTGAAAGGCGAAGGCGACTCCCCGGGCGGGGGTTTCTACGATCCGTCCGGCGGGAGCGAGATGCGAGACTAAAAAGAAAAGAAGAATGAACGGGAGGACAAACGCGCCGACAGATCTTTGGCGGTGATAAATCTCGAGGCCGAGATAGGTGAGGGCGAGGAGCCAACCGAAGAGCGACATGGAGCCGTAGAGGTCGTGGTAGGGAACGGTGTGAAGGCCGCGCGAGCGTTCGAGCAGGGCGAAGTAGTGGGCAATAAGGCCGAGGGCGAGCAAAACGGTGCCTATGCGACCGGCTAGTTCCCTGCCGGTCGCGAGAAAGCGCAGGTACGAGCCGAGGCTTAGGCCATAAGCCACAACGGTTAGAATGAGATAAAGGCGCTCCACGGTTCTAAGATGCAAGTATAGCCCACAGTCCTGTTGGGCACACTGGTACGGGGCTTCAAAGGGGCTTCTGCAAGTCGCGGCGCGATTTGTTATTCTCGATGGACCGATTTCAATGAATTCGTCAATGCAAACTATGGATCGCAAGGAACTTTTTCTGAGAGCTTGCCGCGGAGAGGCGTTGGCGCGCGTGCCAGTCTGGATGATGCGGCAGGCGGGGCGGTATTTGCCGGAGTATCGCGAGCTGCGAGCGAACCATGCGTTTTTGGAGGTTTGCAAGACGCCGGAGTTGGCGGTGGAAGTGTCGCTCCAGCCGTTTCGCCGGCTGGGCGTGGATGCGGTCATCGTTTTTTCGGACATTTTGATTGTGGCGGAGGCGATGGGTCTTCCGCTGGAGCTTGGCGATGCGGGGCCGAATCTGCCTAGCCCGGTGCGTTCGGCGGGCGACGTTGCGAAGCTGAAACAGTTCGACGCGGAAACGGAAACGCGGTTTTTGATGGACGCAATTCGAATGCTTTCGCGGGAAGTTGGTCCGACAGTGCCGGTGCTTGGATTTGCCGCTGCGCCGTGGACGCTAGCCTGTTACATGGTGGAGGGCCGCACGAAAGAGGGCTTTGCTACGGTGAAGAGTTTTCTGCAGAGCAAGCCGCGTGCGTTTCGCGATTTGTTGCACCGGATTGCGCTAGCAACGATCGGCTACCTTAAAGCGCAAATCTCGGCGGGTGCGGCTGCTGTGCAACTTTTTGATACCTGGTGCGGCGAGCTTTCGCTGTCTGATTACGAAGAATTCGCGCTGCCCCCGGTGCAGGAGATTATTCGCGGTGTCGGCGGCGCTACGCCGGTAATTTATTACACCAAGGCGTCGCACCATTTGCTGCCGGCGGTAGCTCGTTCAGGCGCAAGCGTTTTGAGCGTGGATTGGCGCGTGAATCTTGCGGAGTTGCGCAAACTTGCGGGAGCGCGCTTGGCAATTCAGGGCAATTTGGACCCGGCGCTGCTTTTTGCACCACGAGAGGTATTGCACGCGAAGACGGAGGAGATTTTGCGGCAACTCGGAGGCGTGGGACACATTTTGAACCTTGGGCATGGGATTCTGCCTACGACGCCCGTTGAGAACGCGCAGCTTTTTATTCAAACCGGGCAGCAAACGACATTCCCAGCCAGCGCCACCGCTTCTGTTTTGCGTTGAGTTGTGCGCTAAACTAGTTTTGTGAGCGTCACCGATCCAAGCCTGCAGCAGATGCGCGAAGAGCTTCGCGTCAATGAGGAGTTTCTTGCTCGCTACAACCGTCCGGGTCCGCGCTACACCAGCTATCCGACCGCGCCTGTCTGGAACGATTCTTTCGGCGTTGATGATTTGGAAAAAATTCACGCGGAAGCCGATCACGCTCAAACTCCTGTTTCGCTCTACATGCACATTCCTTTCTGCGAGAGCCTGTGCCTGTTCTGTGCGTGCAACGTAATTATTCAGAAGGACAAGAATGTTGCGCCGCCATATCTGGAAGTTTTGAAGAAAGAAATTGACCGCGTCAGCTTAAGCGTTTCCCGCTCGCGGCCGGTGATTCAGTTTCATTGGGGCGGAGGGACGCCGACGTATCTCACGCCTGAGCAAATCGAAGAATTATTTTCGTTTACACGGGAGCGATTTACGTTCGCAGCCGATGCGGAACTTGGCATCGAAGTAGACCCCCGGGTCACCAATCGCGCACATCTGGAAGTTCTGCGGCGTCTCGGCTTCAACCGGCTCAGCATGGGCGTGCAGGATTTTCATCCAGAAGTTCAAAAGGCAATTCACCGGATTCAGCCGTACGAACTGACGCGCGATCTTATCGGGGACGCTCGCGACCTGGGATTTGACAGTATCAACGTGGATTTGATTTACGGCTTGCCGCATCAGGATCCCGCTCGTTTCTCCGCGACGGTGGATCAAATCATTTCGATCAACCCGGATCGCATTGCGCTGTTTAGCTACGCACACGTGCCATGGTTGAAGAAACAACAAGGCGCGTTCGCGATGTTCTTGCCCGAAGGCATGCAGAAGTTCGAAATATTTCGTACGGGACTTTTTCAATTCGTCGAAGCGGGTTATCGCTACATCGGCATGGACCATTTCGCAAAGCCCAGCGATGAACTCGCGATATCGCAGGAGAAGCGCACGCTGCATCGCAATTTTCAGGGCTACACGACAAAGGCCGGCGCGGATCTTTACGGAATGGGCGTGACAGCGATTAGTGGCTTCCGAAATGCGTACGCGCAAAATCATCGCGACTTGCCGAGCTGGCAATCGGCCATTTACGATCGTGGTCTCGCAACGATGCGCGGCTATCACCTTTCCGAAGACGACCACGTTCGCCGTGCTGTCATCAGCAGATTGCTTTGCCACACGGTGATTCCGAAAAGAGAGATCAACGCAGAATTCGGGATAGATTTTGATTCGCATTTCGCAAGCGAACTACAGCGCCTCCAGACGCCGCAAGAGGATGGGCTTTTGCTTCTCACTGGAGATGAGATTCGCGCGACCTGGCTTGGGCGCATTTTCATTCGCAATCTTGCGATGATTTTTGACCCGTATCTGGAGAAGCAGCACCTCAACGCGAAGCCACTTTTCTCCAAGACGCTCTGATCGTGACCACAACGCACTCAGTGATTGTCGTCGGCGCCGGAATTTCAGGCCTCGCCAGTGCTCACGCCCTTAAAAAAGCGGGCAAGGATGTTCTACTCCTCGAATCGTCCCGCTCCGTTGGGGGCCTCATCAAATCAGTCGTTGAGCAAGATTTCCTTTTCGAAATCGGCCCACAAAGCTTCAGTGCGACAACGGCCCTCAACAAACTATTCAACGATCTGAAAATTTCTGCCGATGTACTGACCGCGCCTTCTCGTGCTCCACGCTACATTCTTGTAAATGGCCAGTTGCGGGCAGTGCCGCTTTCTCCTCCCGCACTTCTTGCCTCTTCCCTGCTGAGTTGGCGGACAAAGTTTTCTCTCGTGCGGGAGGCTTTCGGCAAGACGGTTCCACCCTCAGACGATGAAAGCATCGCCGGCTTCGTGCGTCGCAAATTTACGAGCGAACTCCTCGAGCTTCTCGTCGGTCCCTTTGTCTCTGGGATTTATGCAGGCGATCCGGAAAAGCTCAGTCTTCGCGCCGCATTTCCGCAGATACACGAGGCTGAAGAGGAAGCAGGCAGCATCGTCCGCGGAATGAAAGCGGCCGGCAAAGGAACAAGTCCTCGCCAGAAACCCACCCTTGCAAACTTCCGCAACGGCAACGAAACGCTGCCCCGCTCAATTTCCCAGTTTCTCGGGACTTCACTTCGAACAGCGGTACGTGTAACACAAATCTCCCGCAATTCTTCCAACGAATTTGAACTCGAGGCGACAACCGGATCGGGCCCAGCTCAATTTCGAACGCGGCAGATTGTCTTAGCCACTCCCGCCTATGTTTCTGCCCCTCTGATAGAAACTTTCCTTCCAGCTGCCTCTGTGATTCTCACACAGCTCGAATACGTCTCTGTTGCTGTCGTGTCCCTCGGCTACCGGCGCACTGATGTGGGCCACTCGCTCGACGGATTCGGTTTCCTCGTCCCGCGCTCGGCGGGCCTTCGCGTCCTCGGCACCGTCTGGAACTCTTCCCTTTTTCCAAACCGGGCGCCGCAAGACCATTTCCTGCTCACGAGCTTTCTTGGCGGTGCGACGGACCCTTCCGCCGCCATGCTGTCCTCCTCTTTGCTCGTTAATCAAACGCATCGAGAACTCTCTCCCATCCTTGGCCTGAAGGCAGAGCCGGTTTTGACCCGAGTAACTGTCCATGAACACGCCATTCCTCAATACGCGATTGGCCATACACACCGAATTGTCGGGCTAAAAAGGATGCTCTCCACTGTTTCCGGACTGCATCTTGTTGGCAATTATTTGCAAGGCCCGTCAATCGGCGCGTGTGTTGAACAAGCGCAAGCGGTTGCCGAATCCATTCGAATCGGTTAAAACTTGGGACCTGCTCGGCTCGCTGCAAGCCGGCTCATCCATCGCGCCTGAAGCAACGTATTTGTAGGTAGGAGACGAAGAAGCGTCTGTGTTCCTGGCACTCCTGACAAGTTTGGGGTCTGGCCCCGCACCCGGAGAAGTGTCGCCTGACGCGATACTTGTGCAGAGCCTTCTTCAGCAGGACGTGAACGCCTTCGAGCAGCTTTACGACCGGCACTCTCGCAGCGTTTATTCGCTTGTCTTGCGTATTCTGCAGCAGGCGGCGACGGCGGAAGAGGTCGTCCAGGACATTTTCCTGCAGCTCTGGCGAAATGCGGCTTCCTACGACTCTGAGCGTGGGCCGTTTGTGCCCTGGCTACTCACGCTTGCGCGCAATCGAGCGCTAGACCATCTTCGGCTGAAAAGCGAACGCCAGCGCCGCCGTGAAGATCAGACTGATGAGCTACCGTCGGTCGCGGCGGCTCCTCAGTACGAGCGCGAATTGGACGAACGGCGGCGCATAGCACGCGTTCGCGCTTTGATGGGCGGTTTGCAGCCACAGCAGAAGCGCGCCATCGAACTCGCCTACTTCGAAGGCTTGAGTCATTCAGAAATTGCGGAAAGGCTGAAGGAACCGCTCGGCACGGTGAAGAGCTGGATTCGAAATGGACTTTTGCGTTTGAAGGAAGGATTGCAGACGGCATCTTGAGTAATGCGGACCAATTTCGCGAGTTGATTGAGGCGTATGCGCTCGGTGCGCTCGATCCGCAGGAGCGTGCTTCGCTTGAAGCGCATCTCGCGGCGGGCTGCGCCGATTGCGCTAAAGCGCTTGAGGAAGCGCGGTGGCTCGTCAGCCAGCTTGCTTACCTTGCGCCGGATGCGGAGCCTTCGGAGTTGCTTCGCGGGCGTTTGCTGCAGACAGTACGGGCTGAGGCTCGCGCAGCGCGCCCTGGGAAATCTTCCGCAAGTGTTCCCTTCTGGATGTGGGGAGCCGTGGCTGCTTTGCTACTCTTCACGTTCTATACGACGTGGGAAACGGCTCAGCTCCACATAGACATCGAGAAAACGAACGCACAAGCCACCTCGGAAATTGCCAAGCGTCACGAACTCGAAGAAAAATTGGCGCTCGCGCAACGCGAAGCCATCATTCTGACCGACCGACACTCGGTGAAAATTCCCATGGCCGCAGGCAGCAAGGACATGCCGAAGCTCGAAGCGATGTGGCACGCAAAGCTGGGCATCGTGGTGGCGGGGCAGAATGTGCCGATGCCTTCAGGCAATCGCACGCTGCAATTGTGGCTGATTCCGAAGACGCCAGGCGGCAAGCCAATTCCTTCGATGATGGTGAGGCCGGACGCGGATGGAAAGTTCATGCTGCTCGTGGCGAATCCACCGGACAACATGCAATCCACGAAGGCGCTTGCCATCACCGAAGAACCCCCCGGTGGCAGCGCACAGCCGACCTCAAAACCTATTTGGGTTGGTGCCATCGGCTAGGCAGTTGGTCTCCGATATCCCGATCCATTGAGAGTTAGCGGTCGCGGCAAATAATTGGTCCTGGATTTTGAGGTTGCTCCGGGTAGGCCGCTCGCGAACCTGTGCGAGTAGCAGCGAATCGAGCCTGGTCAAGCAGCCCAGAGATAGGCAAACCAGTGTAAAATGGAGGTAGTTCCCGTTCTTGAGCCTAAATAAAAATTTCGACCACAAGCCCACTGCCCTCTAAAGGAGGCAATGTGTCTCGCAAAATTCTTGCTTTCAAGTTCAATGCGATGACATTTGCCGCCCCGCTAGTAATTGTCTTGCTTGCTCTTGGCGGATGCTCTTCAAACCCGAAATCTCCAGAATCCGCAGCCTCCGCACCAGCTCCTGCGCCCGCTTCCCCAACTCTTGAGACCATTGACGCCGACGCTTCCCAGCAAACGACGACCTTGGCACTGCCTAAGGACTTTGGACGTTTCACGGGTGATTGGAATCAAATCGTCAAACGCGGTTACCTCCGCGTTTTGGTGGTTCACAGCAAGTCCGGTTTCTTCTACGACAAGGGGCGCCAACGCGGCGCCATCGCCGAGTACATGGAAGAATTCGAAAACGTCATCAACAAGAAGCTCAAAACCGGCGCTAGAAAATTCAAGGTTGTGTATCTTCCCATGTCGCCTGGGCAGTTGCAGGGAGCTTTGAACGACGGCATCGGAGACATTGCCTGCACCGGCATCATCATCACCCCGGAACGCGAGAAGCTCTTTGATTTTACGGCGCCCATTAGGAACGACGCCAAACTGGTAGTCGTCACCTCCAAGACTGTTCCTTCCATTGCAAGCGTGGACGACCTGAGCGGCAAAGATGTGTATGTCGGTCCAATCAGCGTGGCTAAGGCAGAACTTGAAAAGGTCAACCAACGCTTCAAGCAAGCAGGCAAGCCCGAAATTGGGATCGAGACAGTAGATTCGAATTTGACGGAAGAAGATTTGCTCGAGATGGTGAACGCGGGACTGATACCTATGACCGTATCGTTAAACATACGCGCAGAGCTGTGGGCCAAGGCTTTTTCTAATATCACGGTGAGTCCCGCGGTCCTCAAGGAAGATGGACAAATCGGATGGGCCATGCGCAAGGGCAGCCCACAACTAAAGGCAGTCATGGACGATTTCCTCAAAGACCACGGTCAAGGAAGCACTTTCGGCAACATGATGGGCCAGCGCTACCTGAAAAATACGCAGTGGATCAAGAACTCCACTTCCGAAGCAGAGATGAATAAGTTCAAAGCTTACGTGAAGTATTTTCAACAGTACGCGGCCGAATACAACTTTGACTACGTAATGCTCGCTGCGCAGGGCTACCAGGAATCCATGTTGAACCAAGACCGCGTCAGTCCCCGCGGAGCAGTCGGCATCATGCAAGTACTGCCACAGTATGCTGCCGCTAAGCCCATCAACATCCCGAATGTCCGCAACCCTCAGGACAATATTCATGCCGGAGCCAAGATGCTCGCCGAGATCACTAAGACTTACTTCAACGATCCCGGCATCAGCCAGCTCAACAAAACGTTGTTCACCTTTGCTTCATACAACGCTGGGCAGAACCGCATCGTTCGCTTGCGCAAACAAGCGCAGGCCGAAGGCCTCGATCCCAATGTATGGTTTGGCAACGTGGAACTTATGGTGGCAAAAGACATCGGTCAGGAGACGGTGCAGTACGTCAGCAATATCTACAAGTACTATGTGGCGTACAAAATGGCGATCGACCAACAGAGGCTCCGCGAACAAGGCAAGCAAGCGGTGAAAGCCAAATCTTGATTGGCTCGCCTCTCCCATGCTCGGTAAACGCACCAGTCGGAAATTGAGCCACTGCCCGCGATTTCTGAAATTTTGAAAATAGACTGGGTCCCTATTCTTCCCGCTTTCGTTTCTTAAAGCGCATTGCCAGCCTGTATTTTCTTCGTTCGCCGGCTTCTTTCCACCGGCGTTTTTCTTCCGGGGTCTTGATGATGAGGGGCGCCACGGTTTTCGGCTGCTTTGAAAATTCATCGAGCGCGACGAACGTTACATAGGCAGTTGTTGTGTGCTTTCGCTCTCCTGTAAGCGCGTTTTCCGAAAACACTTTCACGCCGACTTCCATGGATGTGTGAAACACGCGATTCACCTGTGACATGAGGATGACGATCTCTCCGATGCTCACAGGATTGCGAAAATCAATGTAGTCCACCGACGCCGTGACCACGTAGCTGTTCGAGTGGCGGCTTGCTGTAATCGCCGCGGCGACGTCCACTAAGTGCATAACGTGGCCGCCGAGCAATTTTCCCAGCGGATTCGTCGTCGCTGGGAGCACGACTTCCGCCATTTCCGAGCGCGACGCGCTTACCGGCTTTCCCTTCAGCGTTTCACCTTCCGCGCTCACAGCCCTTGCCGTTTTCTTGCGATCCATGGACCCTCGCCTGGCGCCTCACAGTGGATTAGTTTGAATTTTATGAATCGTGACACGTTGAGTCAAAAATTCAAACTAATCCACTGCGTTCTGTAGACAAAGGTTTGGCGCCATCTCGTCTCCCGCTATAATACGAGGCTGCCATGACGGAACAAAAGAAAACCCGCCGCCAGATGCTCGAAGAGTTCGTTGCGAAAAAGCCGGACGATGCGTTCACGCGCTACGGCCTTGCGATGGAGTGCGTCAATTCCGGAGATTCCGCCGGCGCGGACACGCATTTCCGCGAACTTTTGCAGCGCAACGCCGAGTATGTTCCTGCGTATCTCATGTACGCCCAATTCCTTACGCGCGAATCCCGGACGGACGAGGCCAAACAGGTCCTAAACACCGGGATCACCATCGCCTCGCAAAAAGGTGACGCACACGCGCGCTCTGAAATGGAATCCCTCTTTTCCGAGCTCTCTTAAAAACATCGTTTCACCGGTTCTGCTACTATCATCTTGTTGGGACCCATGCGGCCAGATCGCATACCGTTGTTTCCCCTGAACGTCGTTCTTCTCCCCGGCGCTGACCTTCCCTTGCACATTTTCGAGCCGCGGTACCGCAAAATGGTGCGCGACTGCCTGGATAACAAGACCGAATTCGGCATGCTGCTGGCGCTTTCCGATGGAGTCGCGGGAACTGGCTGCACGGCCGAAGTGCTGGAAGTAGTAAAGCGATACGAGGACGGCCGCATGGACATTGTCACCGTAGGCCGGGCACCATTTCGCGTGGTCGAGCTCTTTACGCAGGAACCGTTGCTCGAAGGCTGCGTGGACTACCTGGACGACCGATATTCGGTTCCAAACCCGGAGACGCGCCTTGCGCTCACCGAACTTTACGAGGCGTGTCATACGCTGATTTATGATGACTACCCGCGCGACGCGGCTGGCGACCCTGAAGTGGGCGAATTCTTCTCTTACACGATCGCTTCCAAGCTGCCCATGGATTTGCTCTGGAAGCAGCGCATTCTGGAGTTGCGTACGGAGGCCGAACGCCAGGAGCGCCTACTCTCGTACCTTCGCGAGTGGGCGCCGCATCTACAAAAGGTAGAGTCTCAACAACACCGCGCCGCGGGAAATGGAAGTGGTTTGAATTGAATTTCGTGCGGGACTGCCTGCACTGGGGGCTAAATGACCACAGCAACTTCGCTGCATTCTTCGTCTTCGCACCCGCGGCCGAAAACTCTTGGTGAGCTTCGGCGCGTGCCGGACTTTGATGCCCGGTCGCTGCAGCGCTCTGTGAAGGACGAACTTCGCGCGAACCTCCTGCGTGCAATCGAGCGCAATGAGCCGCTCTTCCCAGGCGTTCATGGCTACGACGATACGGTGGTGCCGCAGATCGTCAACGCGCTGCTTTCCCGGCACAATTTTATTTTGCTTGGGCTTCGCGGGCAGGCGAAGAGCCGCATTTTGCGCGGCCTTGCCAATTTGCTGGACCCGGAAATTCCCGTCGTTGCCGGATGTGAAATTAACGACGATCCGTTTCATCCCATTTGCCGCGCGTGCCGCGACCGTCTCGCCGCGGATGGCGAGAACACGCCGATCAATTGGATGCCGCGCGACCTGCGCTACGTGGAAAAACTTGCCACGCCGGACGTTACGATTGCGGACATCATTGGAGACGTGGACCCGATTCGCGCTGCGCGCGGTGGGCGCGATCTATCCGATGAGCTGACGATTCACTACGGCTTGCTGCCGCGCGCAAACCGCGGCATTTTTGCCATCAACGAACTGCCAGACCTTGCCGGAAAAATCCAGGTGGGACTTTTCAACATCATGCAGGAAGGCGACGTTCAGATTAAAGGCTACCCGCTGCGGCTTCCACTGGACGTGCTGCTTGTTTTTTCCGCGAACCCGGAAGATTACACCGCCCGTGGAAAAATTATCACACCATTGAAAGACCGCATCGGAGCGGAAATTCGCACGCATTATCCGGCATCCATTGAAGAAGGCATGGCCATCACGAGTCAGGAAGCATGGACGCGCAGAAATTCTGCGATGCAAGTGGAAGTACCTGCGTATTTGCGCCATTTGGTGGAGGAAATTGCGTTTCAGGCGCGCGACGACAAGCGCGTGGACAAGCGATCCGGGGTTAGTCAGCGGCTGCCGATCACGGTTTTGGAAAGCATCGTTAGCAGCGCGGAACAGCGCGCGGCGCGGACGCGTGAAAAAGCTGTGGTCGCGCGCGTCGCGGATTTGTATGCCGCGCTTCCGGCCATTACGGGAAAACTGGAGCTCGAATATGAAGGCGAGCTCAAGGGCGCGGAGACTATTGCGCGCGAGCTGATTCGCACGGCGATTGGGCGCGTCTTTACAAAGCATTTCAGCGACGTAAACTTCCAGCCGGTGATTCAATGGTTTGAGCTTGGGGGCGAGCTGAAATTCGCCGACCTATCGAGCACGGCAGAGCGCTACGAGCAGTTGGCGAACGTCAAGGACTTGATGGCTCATATCGCGCGTCTCGGAACCAACGATACGAAGAATCACGCGGCCGCTGCCGGAGCGGCAGAAATGATTCTGGAAGGCTTGTGGGCGCATCGCCGCATTGGACGCAGTGAGGAGCGCGGCTTTTATGCGGAAAAGCCAAAGCAACCGGATCCGCGCGAGAATCCTCCGCGACCACCACGGCGCAGTTACAACTGACGACTCGACGAAGGATCGTCATCCTGGGGAGCATCGCGACGAAGGATCTTTGGAGCGAGAATGAAATTTACAAAATTCTCCAAATACACGGGCGAACCGGCCGATTCGATTGACCTGGAAGAATTGGTCAAACGGCTTGGGGACTTCTTTTTGCAGAGCGGATTCGAATCGCAATTCTATGGCGCGGATGAATTCGATCCCGAGCGTTCCATGGAAGCGTTGCGCGAAGCGATTCTTCGCGCGCTGCAGGAAGGCGATCTGTTCGACGAAAACAGCCTGACCGAAGAGATGCGGCAGATGTTGCAACGCTCGGACGCATCGAACAACGAAGAAATTCGCGACCTGATTGATAAATTGATCGAGCGCATGGCGCAGGAAGGCTTTATCAATCCGCAGCAACCACCGCAAATCACTCCGCCGAATCAGGCAACGGCCCGCGGCAGCGTTGGTGAACCAATGGACCGCCAGCAATCGCAAGTGCGCTTTGAAATCACGGACAAGACGATCGATTTTCTGGGATTCAAAACGCTGCAGGATTTGCTCGGCTCGCTTGGCCGCAGCAGCTTCGGACGGCATGACACGCGCGATTTGGCCACGGGTATCGAATCCAGCGGCGTTTCGCGGCTGTATGAGTTCGGCGATACCCTCAATCTGGACGTCAGCGAAACGCTCTTCAACGCGGTGCGCCGCGACGGCGCGAAGGTTCCTGTCGAAATTCAGTACAAGGATTTGATGGTTCATCAGTGCGAGTATCACTCGTCTTGCGCGACTGTGGTTTTGCTGGATTGCAGCCATAGCATGATTCTTTATGGTGAAGACCGCTTCACGCCCGCGAAGCGCGTGGCCATGGCGCTCTCTCATCTGATTCGCACGCAATATCCGGGCGATACCCTGAACCTAGTTCTCTTTCACGATTCTGCCGAAGAAGTGCCGCTCAGTGAACTCGCGCGCGTTCAAGTTGGTCCGTTTTATACAAACACGCGCGAAGGCTTGCGCATTGCGCAGCGCATTCTGCTTCGGCAACGCAAGGACATGCGGCAAATCGTGATGATCACCGACGGAAAACCCTCTGCTTTGACGCTGGAAGATGGCCGTATCTACAAGAATGCGTTCGGTCTTGACCCCTTCGTCGTCAGCGAAACTCTCGAAGAAGTGAACAAGTGCAAGCGCGCCGGCATCATGATCAACACGTTCATGCTCGCCAGCGACTATTCGCTCGTCAATTTCGTGCAGAAAATCACGCAGATGTGCAAAGGCAAAGCTTATTTCACCACGCCCTACAACCTCGGCCAGTATCTCCTCATGGACTACATGTCTCGCAAAACCCGCACAATCCACTAAGTCATTTGTTCATGGACGGAGATGCTCCGCTTCCGTCGTATAATCCCGCCGACCATGAAAAGCTTAACCGTTTTTCTTTCTTGCCTGGCAATTTGTGCGTTTCTTTCTTGCACTAGCGAAACTGTCCTTGCCCAACAAACTGTTCCACAGAAAGAACGTCTCCTGTGGCAAAAGCTTGAGACAGCGGTTCACGAAGCCGATCGCAATCTTGATGGCGTCATGGGTGTAGTCATTCTCGATCTCACGACTGGCAACACCATCACGCTCAACGCCGACGAAGTTTTTCCCACCGCCAGTTCGATTAAGATCGCTATCCTCGCCGAGCTTTACCACCAAGTGCAGCAAGGGAAGTTGAGTCTTTCCGACGCATACGTTTTGCAATCTACCGATTTGGTCGGAGGCAGTGGCATCGCGGGATCTCTCACACCCGGCGTCACGCGCCTTACGCTTCGTGATGTAGCTGCGCTGATGATCTCTGTCAGCGATAATTCCATGACCAACGTCATCATCAACCGTATCGGCATGGAAAACGTAAATTCTCTTCTCGACTCACTCGGACTCACGCACACGCGCCTGCGCCGCAAAATGATGGACGTCAAAGCTGCCGCGGAAGGCCGCGAAAATGTTTCGACACCGCGCGAAATGGCGCTACTCCTCGAAGCTCTCTATCGCGGAAAAGTCCTCAATAAGCAGTTCACGGACGATTTCTTCAATCTCCTGTCTGTCCACAAGGAGAGTTACATTCCGCGTAATCTTCCGGAAGATCTTCGCGTCGCCAACAAACCCGGAGAGCTCGAAGGTGTCCGGACCGACTCCGGCATCGTATTCACCGGAAAGCGCCCCTACGTAATCAACGTGATGACCACCTACGTCCGGCGCGAACGGGAAGCCGGAGACGCCATCGCACGCATCTCAGCCGCCGCCTGGACCATGTTCGACCGCCTCGACCGCAGCTCTGACCTAGGCCGCGTCATCTCTTCCCACGACTCCAGCCCACCCTAGAATTGCCCCGTTTCAACGCCCGGTACTCTCGACATACCCACGTTTTTTGCGATATTTATGGTGTGTCCCTTCCAGCCCTCGGAAAGGCGACCATGAACAGAGGTCCGAGATTTCTCTTCGCCCCGGCGTTTTGTCTTTTCTTTTGCTCCGTCGCAGGCTTTGCGCAAGCTCCACAGGAAGACAAGCAGCCTGCCTCCTCGTCATCGCCACGCTGGTACGACCCAACGAGATACAATCCCGTAAAACTCTTTCATCGCGGCCCAACCGCCACGGAGCAGCTCGCTTCGAATGATGAGCTCGAGCACCGGCTCACAAGCCAGCTTCAGGCTCACGGAGTTTTGGCGAAGGACGCAAATCTGCAAGCTATCTGTTCCAACTTCAAGACACTTTCCTCATGCATTTCCACCCTCCGCGCCAGCCACAGTCTCAAAATTGATTTCTCTTGTTTGAAATGGGATGTAACAGGCGTCAAACCCTCATCCGTCCCAGACTCCTGTGCCGGCCCTTCCGATGGCAAAGCTATGTCCTTGAAAAACGTCATCGAACTCCTCAAACCCGATGCCGATGCAAAAACGGAAGCCACAAATGCAGTGAACACCGCTCAGAACGACATCAAAGACGCAACTCCTGGCTAGTTCGCAACGTCTCAGGCATTACATTTTGCTGCGCACGGCATCCAATTCCCGTGTCGTCAGCCGCAAGCCTTACGTTAAAATGCACCTGTGACTTTACTGAGTCGGATTTCTCGTCGGTTCGGAGCTAAACCAAGCATGACCCATATCGTCGCTGGCAATGCCGCCCCAAATTTCTCTCTCAAGTCTCTCGACGGCAAGGAATTCTCGCTTTGCTCAGCTCTTGAAAAAGGCCCCGTACTTCTGGCCTTCTTCAAAATCGGCTGTCCGACGTGCCAATATACGTTTCCTTTTATCGAACGCCTCTTTCAGCGTTTCAAGAGTCCAAGCATTTCTATCGTAGGTATTTCACAGAATGGCGCGGAGAAAACTGCGAACTTCAATAGAGAGTACGGCGTCACGTTTCCCGTACTGCTCGACGAAGAAAGCAAGAGCTATGTCGTCTCGAATGCCTACGGCCTGACCAACGTTCCCACACTCATTCTTGTGGATACGGACGGCTCGGTGATTGTCAGCTCGATGGGCTTTGTGAAGAAAGACATGGAAGCCATCACGAATTATTTTGCCGAGCGCGGCAAACTCGCAAAGGCTCCTCTTTTCCTGCCGAGGGATTCCGTTCCCGCCAATAAGCCCGGTTGAGGCTCCAAAAACTAGGTCCGGTCCGGACCTTCCAGACAGATCAAATGGCTCACGCGTTTTCCGTGTAATTCTGTTTTCTTTGGCCAGCTGAACCAAATCCGTCACTTCGCTCAATTCTTTCAAACCATAACTCGTTCTAACCTAGCGCATGAACGTCGCTTCAATCTCTGATCCAGGCACCCGTGCGTCCCACAGATCGCGCCTCTAACTCCTTCTTTTTCACATTCTTGCAAATTCGTCGAACTTTAAATCCTTTGTTCTCACACTCTTATGAGAATTCCTGGGCGTACCTCTTTTTCGCCGTCGAAACTCCATTTCAACCCTCTGCCGCCTCTTTCATCCAGTCTTTCTTGTGCTTTTCCGCTTTCTTTCTCTTGTCAGGAATTACCTTCCCCACTCCTGGAGCCAACCCAACCTTCCGCGCCCTCCGCCGCGCTTCTGTTCCTGCATCCAGTCTTTTCTTTTTCTTGCGCATGCCGATTCCCTTCGTTCTTCTCGTTTACATTCCGCTCACAAAACGCAAATATATTGTTCCGATGACACGCAAATTCCGAAACTCTCTTTTTCTCCTATGCTTCACGTTCGCGTCGATTGCTTTCGCCCAACAATCCCCTATCCAGCTCCCCAACGGCAGGCTTCTCGCAGAGGTCCCCGGCCATCCGCGCCCCATCAACAATCTTCCCACCGCCGTCGCGCTTTCGCCCGACGGAAAATTCGCCGTCTTCCTTCATAGCGGCTACGGCGCTTACACTTCCGGAGAAAAACAGTCTCTCACCGTCCTTAATCTTGAAACCAACGAGCTTTCCGACTTTCCCGATGACCGCCTCGGCTCAAACGCCCGACAATCTTACTTTCTCGGACTCGCTTTCAGCCTCGACGGTCACCGCCTCTACGCCTCCATGGCTTCCCTGACGGACCCACTCGGCAAGCGGCCCGGCAGTACCGGCAATGGCATCGCCGTGTACGCTTTCGAGAACAGCCGCGTCACTCCAGAGAAATTCCTTTCACTACCTCCGCGCACCCAGATTCCCCGTGGCAAAGTCCGCCGCAAAGAATTTGACGACGTCACCTATCCCGCCGGCCTGAGTGTCGCAAACATCGGCAGCGTCGAGAGCATTCTCGTCGCCTGTAACAATTCCGACGAGGCCGTTCTCTTGAACGCTTCCGACGGCAAAGTCATTCACCGCTTCGATCTCTCCACTTTCAAACGCGTTCCCGCGTCACTCCCCTACACCACGGCAATGACACATGACGGCAAGCGCGGCTTCGTTTCACTCTGGAACGCTTCTTCCGTTGCTGAACTGGATCTTGTCTCTGGCCGCGTCGTTCGCTTCATCCCGCTCGAAAAGCCTTCCGCTCCACTTGCTGGGGGCTCGCATCCCACTGCTCTGCTATTGAATCATGATGATTCCACGCTATATGTCGCGCTTACCAATCGCGACCAGATCGTCGCGCTCGATGCTCACACGCTCAAAACCTCCAACGTTTTCTTCACCAAACCGCCTCGGCAATCCTACGGAGGGAGCGATCCACAGTCGCTCTCGCTTTCTTCCGACGAAAAGCTTCTCTTCTCCGCCAACGCCATCTCCGATTCCGTCTCCGTCTTCGATCTCAGCGGCAAAGGCAAATCAGGCTTCATTCCGACAGAGTGGTATCCGACGGTCGTTCTCGCGACGCCAAAACAGATTCTTATCGGCACGGCAAAAGGCCGCGGCTCCGGCCCTAATCCGACGCCCATTAAGAAAAATCCGGACGGCTCGCCGGACTACCCCTATACGCCCGCGGTCATTCATGGCTCGCTCGCTCAAGTTCCACTCGCGGACTTGCCCTCTCATCTCGCCGAATACACGAAGCAAACTCTCGTCGCAAACGCGCTTCGCGGCAATTCGGACCGCGTCGCGTTTGCCTTCGGCGAAAACAAAATTCGTCACGTCATCTACATCATCAAGGAAAATCGAACTTACGATCAGGTCTTCGGAGATCTCGGCTTCGGCGATGGCAATCCTTCACTCACCATGTATGGCGCGGACATCACACCCAATCAGCATAAGCTCGCCAAACAATTTGGGATTCTCGATAATTTCTACGACAGCGGCGACGTCTCGGGCGATGGCCATGTGTGGTCCACGTCTGGATCAGTTTCTGACTACGTTGCAAAGACGTGGCCCATCGGTTACCGCAGCGATGAACACACGTACGATTCTGAAGGCACGTTCCTCAACGGAATTTCCGCCGACGATGAATTGCCCGATGCAGGCGAACCGACCGGCGGCTACCTCTGGAAAAATTTCGCCGCGCACGGCATCACTTACCGTCACTACGGCGAATACATCGTCACTAAGTGGTGCAACGCCGAGCCCGAAAATAAAAAGCCGACGTCCGGCCCGCCCAAAGTCGCGGGAGTCACTTGTGCTCGTACTGTCATCAAGAAGGACGACGCACTCGAGAAAAACGTCGGCGATCCGCGCGGCGGTCCCAGTCCCTATCCGTGGGAAATTCCCGTCATCGGGAAAAATATTGCGTCCGAAGTCGAGCTTCGCGGCCACTTCGATCCCCTTTTTCCGGATTTCGAAGTCAGCTATCCTGACCAACTTCGCGCCGACGAATTCCTGAACGAATTCAATGGTTTCGTCTCCGCGCGCAATGCCGGCGAAGACACCATGCCGCAATTCATTCTGCTCCGCCTCCCAAACGACCACACTGCGGGCCTCAAAAAGGGCCAGCCTCGCCCTGCCGCAAGCGTCGCGGATAACGATCTCGCTATCGGCCGCGTCGTGGATGCGTTATCACACAGCCCTTATTGGGACGACACCGCAGTTCTCATCCTCGAAGATGACGCGCAGGACGGCCCCGACCACGTGGACTCGCATCGCAGCATCGGGCTCGTCATCAGCAAATATTCGCCGCTGCCCCGAACGCACGAAGCCATCACAATTCCCTTCATTGATCATGCGTTCTACACCACGATCAATATGGTCCGCACCATCGAAGCGCTTCTCGGCGTTCCACCCATGAACAGCAATGACGCACGCGCGGCGGCCATGGCTCCGCTTTTCAGTGGCCCGGGCACACAACCCGTCTTCACCGCCGACTATCGCAACCGGGACAACGGCCTCATCTACGAAATGAACACCAAGGAATGGAAGGAAGGAAAAAACCTCGACTTCACGCACGCGGATGCAGCTGACACGGCGTTGCTCAACAGATTTCTCTGGCAAGACCGCATGGGCGCAACACCAATGCCCCCGCCACAGCACAATGTCTTCCCACCCGAATCAGCCGCGCCTGGTGCGTCAAAGCGTCAAGCCAAATCCACCGACCTCGATTAGGGCATTCCTTTAGAAACTGAACGGTGCCTGTAAATCAATGCGCCGGTTGTAGGAGCTCGAACCAAAGGGACCGCCCGCGAGCGCGTTGCTTTGCCCAAAAATCGGTGAACTGATCACGCCTACCGGGTTTGCGGCGTTCACGTTATTGAAGATGTTTCGGCCGGCTATGGCAAACGTCAGGCTGTACTTATGCCCGGAGCTGTCGCCGCCAAATGGTCCGCCTCTTCCTCCACCCGGACCACCGCGGCCGCCTCCGCCGCCACCGGGGCCGCGGCCAAACGTTCCCCCGCCCATACCGCCGCCCGCGTTGTTCGCGCTCTCATTCTTCTTGCCGAATCCAAACGTCTTGCTCAAACGGAGGTTCAGAGAAAAACGCGCCGTCGCCGTTCCACAATTGATAGGCACAATCGCATCCGGATTCGACTCGTCGCAATTAAAACTCACGTTGCGGGCAATCACCGCGTTCGCCAAGGCTGTTTGCAACTGCGCAAAAGTTGGCCGGTCGTTGAAAATCGAATCGTTGTTCAAATCCTGACCAATCGTCACGTTGAACGGCGAACCAGAACTCGCAATGAGGAACGGACTCAACCGGAACTGATACGGCATCGAAATGCTACCGCCGAGAAATACGCGGTGGCGCACATCGAACGCGGCGCGGCCGTAATCCTGCGCGACATTGAACTGATTCGTCGGAAAACTCGAAGCGCCCGAAGTGTCGCTGTTCGCGTAGCCCAGAGAGTAGTAACCGAAGAGCGAAAGCTTCGCGCCAATGCGTACGCTGCCATTCGTTATAAGCTGGTTTTGCTTGAAAATTCCCGCGCCCTCGTACTGATAGATATTGTCCGAGCCGCCGAGGGGGCGGTTGGCGGAATCAAAGTCCGGGGGAAGCGGCGCGTTGATGTTGCGTGTCAGAAGTGTATGCACGCCGCGAGAATTCAAATAGGTGACCGCGACATTGGCGGACTTCGAGAGCTGCCGTTCCAACGTCACACCAGCTTGCATCGTGTAGGGCGACTTTAGTTTTGGATCCACCTGATAAATCGTCGGCGACGTCGCGCCAGCGGCCAGTTCCGCGGGAGTGGGAATGTTCGGATAGAAATCCGGATCATTCACGATGAATCGCTGCTGGGTGACCCCATTCAGGCGCTGTGCCTGCAAAAGCAAATCTTGTGTGAAGCGGTCATAGAATATTCCCCAGCCAGCGCGCAGAACCGTTTTCGGCTGGCCCTTTGGCCCGGGATTAATACCCCAAGCCAGGCCGATCCGCGGCGCGGGGTTCGCCTGATCGTGAATCTGATTTTGTGTTTCAAAACGAAAACCGTACGTCACGGAAACATTCGACCTTATTTTCCATTCGTCCTGCACATAGAGCCCGAGATCCCAGTACGTGTTTTCAGCCGAAGGCTGGCCGGTGACGATTGAAAATTGCGTCGGCCCCAATCCGGTTGCAGCCCGGACTTCCGCCGCGGTCATTCCATTCGCAATTCCCTGCTGCACGGCCTGATAAACCTGCAAGCCCGTGTACGGCGTGCCGTTCACCGTTTGCGCGCCGAAGGTGTAGGCGCCGTTGAAGCCGGAAGTCGCCACGTTGACATCTTTCGTCGCGCGCAGGCGAGCGCCGAATTTTACGAAGTGCTTTCCGAAAATCATCGAAGTGTAATTTTGCACTTCGTACTGGTCCAGCACATCGTCATTGTTTCCACCATTGTTTCCGCCGCCGGTGAATGCGCCGTTCACGTTGATGGTCGGGGTGAAATCAAGCGCCGTGGATTTGTTTTCCTCGCGCACAAAACGGAATCGTGTTTCGTTGATCACTTTTGCATTGATAATCTGTGTGTCCGTAACTTGTACCTGATGTTCCGTGCTGAAGTTATTCGTTCCCTGCGATGGCAGGCTGAAGGTTCCAATCCCGCCGTTCTGTTCGTTGTTGCGTTCGTACTGATAGCGCACCGTAAGCGTATTGCTCTGCGTCACCTGATAGTCCAGACGCGGACTAAATTCCGTGCGAGTCCTCGGATTCGGAACCGAATCCGTGAACTGAATCGGGTTCAAGTTCGCGTCGAGTGCCGGCGTGTTGATCACAGATAGTTCTTCAATGTTTCTGCGGCTGAAATCGAGAAAGAATGAAGTTTTTTTACCGAGCGGTCCCCCAAAGTTGCCGTTGTAAAACTGCGAGTCGTAACCGGGCTGCGGCGCCGTGCCGGAAAACGGATTGCGCGCATTAAATCCCGCCGTGTTGCCGTTGACCATGAATTGCCCGTGATACTTGTCCGTCCCTGGTTTGGTGAAGACCTCAATCCGGCCGAATCCCAAATGATCGTATTCCGCAGAGAACGGATTCTGATTGATGCGGACTTCGCGAATGGAGGATTTCGGCGGCAACTGGCCGCCGGTAAAACCGTCAATGTAAATTTGTCCGCCATTTGGCCCTGCGGAAGGTCCGGCCAGCGCTTGCAATTCACTTTGCAGCTCGTCCGGATCATCGGAGAGCGCATCCAGGTCCTTGCCCTTCAGAACTACCGAACTCGCATTGCCAGACGCAGTTACATCCAACTGCGTGCCGGAATCCTGCACTTCGACTTTTTCATTTTGCGTGGCGATTTCCAGTTGAATGTTCTCGCTGATGGGCTTGCCTGCAGCAATGGTCACGCCTTCTTTTGTAAAAGGCTGAAAGCCTTTTACAAAAGCTCGCAACGTGTACGTTCCTGGCGGCAAGCTCTTGAATTCGTACATTCCATTTTGATTGGTGCGCACGGAAACAGGCTGGCCAATCGCAGGCGCTGCCACGACTCGCGCGTTGGGCACTGCGGCACCGGAGGGGTCCGTTACGAGTCCGGTTAGCGCACTCGAAGCGTCCTGCGCCTGCATCGCGCAAACGGCAACGCCGAGCAACAAAAGCAATCCCAAGAAATACTTCGCCATTTGCCTGATTCCCAAACCCGTCTAGTCCTCGTTTCTTGGATGATTTTCTTGTGTTTCGGCTTGCGTCTTCACGGTGTGGTGCCTTCGCCGCCACCACCGCCGCCAAGACTCCACGGCGAAAGAATCATTTCCGGTGTTGCTTTCGAAGAAGCCTGAAGAATGGGTTCCACGCCGCCGAGCAGAGTGATTACGGTGCTCGGGCTGCTTGGCGAGCCTTCTGTCGCGACAATCATCAGCGCATCGCCCTTGAGAAGATCCGAGAGCGAAACCGCGGGCATCCGCGCAATCATTTGCTGGAAATCACCTCGCGCTTGACCATTTCCGCTGGATGGCGTGCCAGGACCAGTTCCCGCTCCGGGTCCACTGCCACCCGGTCCCATTCCAGTTCCGCTGCCACCTGGAGCGGTGTTTCCCTGCGCGTTTCCTTGTGGAGGCTTGGGGGCAGAAGAAGTTGCCGGACCGCCACTTGGCCCGCCTGCTGCTCCTCCTGGTGCGGTACCCTTAAGCCGCATGGCGATTCCCTGCGCCATTGCCTGCGGGAGCTTTCGCAATTGTGAATCGCTTGTAACGTGCAATGTGATTGGCTGTTGCGTAGCCAGGTCCGTCACCGTGATTGTGCTTGCAGAACTATCGCTGCTAACTAGAATTCCCGCGATGCTGCGAAAAGTTCCCGAAACAATTTCGTCGGCGGTGAGTTCGGCGCCATCCGCACTGCGCTGGCCGCGTGCACGCAATTGGTCTCCGGATTTGATGTCGCTCAAAGGAGCTGGCTTAGCGTCGTCAAACTTGACGGAATTTGGCGCGTACCGCCGTAGCACGGTGTCTTTCGTCGTGTGAACCGCCACTTCTTTTGTTGTGCCGGCGGCGCTGACTGTGATGGAAATTGTTCCTGTTGCGGCGTCCACGCCTTTCACAAGACCGCCCACGCTGTGCTGCTGCCATTCCGCGCGCTCGTGCGCTTGCTTGTCCGCGATGTCCGTTTGCTTCATGGCGATCACGGAAGCAGCCTGCAGGGACTTGCCGTCTCCGCTCGCAGTGCCTCGAACCAGCACGCGATCCCCTGCTTTCAGGTCCGCGAGCGTAAGCGGAGTTGCGTCCTTCAAATCTTTTTGGCTCGGTTTCAGTTGTAGCAGGCGCGTGCTGTCGGTCACGTTTATGTTAAGTTCTGAGCCGGCATCCGTTTTTAGAGTGATCGTTTGCCCCGCGATTGCGGTGACTGTCCCCAAAGCGCGCGTCGTTGCCGATTGCAGCTGGCTGCTTTGCGCGGCATCCTGCGCTGCTGCGCTCGCCACGTTCGCCAAATTGAGTCCGATTAGCAAGCTACACAACCAGAGTCTTGCTTTGTCCTTCATCCTAAATTTCCCCAATGAGGTTCAAATTCCTATTCAGCATTCCGGCCGAGCGGTATGCCCCTTAGACGCGCGGACAGCACAAATACGGTACAGGCTTGCGAAACCCCAAACTCGTTAGTAAGAGTATTTATCTCAATGACTTGGGGCCGCGCAGACCATTTGCCCCTTTACGCAGTAGTGTTCAGGGAACACAGCGAGATTTCCGGGCCGGATTCGGAGAAAACTGGAAAAGGCAAGAAACACTCAAAGGAATGAGCCACTCTCCCATGCCCCTGGCCGAAACGATTTTAGACACCGAGCTTGAGCAAGAATCTGGTTCCACGGCATCTGTTACCGCGCTCGCCAGAAATCCGCGCGGTACCCCATTCTGATACACACACCCCAGCCAGTCCTGTGGATGCTACCCCATCGGCCCATTTGAATCCGCTAGCAAGGCACGGTGCCGCAATCCTGGGCCTCTATGCGATTCTTATCTCCGGCGGACTTTGGGCAAGCGTTAACCTTCTGCGCTGGTTCTGGCACAGACTTCTATAGCCTCACTTACTAGAGTCCGCCGCGGCAGTCTGGCTCAAATTGCTCGCGAAAACTTGGCGGAGGCGTGTGGACGATGGCTCAGCCTCTCGTCCTTACGGTCTTTCCCGGGAAAGATAGCGACCGATTTCCAGCGGAACCTGGGTTCAAGAAATGGGCGATTTACCTGTTATAAGTTCACGGTGTAGCATGGTCACATCCGACATGCAGACCGTGGAAGGGCGGCTGGTTCGCTTTCCAACTAGGCCGCTAACCGTTCCCGCGGCATCGGAGGTAGGCCATGGAAGCCGGCCATAGTCGCACCTGGTGGACCATAGCGAAGCCAAATTCACCATTCTACGCAGTAATCATAGTGTGCCTAGTGGCCACGCTCTCGTATCTCGCTCCAAAACTGGCGGGGACACTGTTATCACATCCCGGAACGGTCTGGCCGCTTTGGCCAGGTTGCGCGCTGCTGGCATCCGTGTTGTTGCTGGTGCCGCAGAGAATCTGGCCAATGGTTATCCCCGCAGCCTTTGCAGCGTTTGTTCTCTACGACCTCGAGGCAGGCGTGCCGATTGGTTCGATTGCTTGGTTTATTCCCGCCAATACGGTCCAGGTCCTCACGACCGCACTCTGCCTTAGGTATCTCTTCGACGGGGTGCCCCGGCTAAATAGCGTAAGAGCCCTGAGTAAGTATTTGTTCTTTGCAGTGTTGCTGGCACCATTCGCGGCAGCATTCCTCAGCGCGTTTGGCATCCAGGGCGACTATTGGACCAGTTGGAGGATTTCGTTTCTTTCCGAGATGCTGGCCTTCGTCACTTTGACGCCGGCCATTTTGGGTTGGGCTAGCAACGGACCTGCATGGGCCCGAAAATCACGTGCCTATCATCTGGAATTTGCCTTGCTGATCGCCGGGTTGGTTCTTCTGAGCTATATCACGTTCACCGCTTCTGAGAGCAGCAGTTCGCCGGTGCTGCTTTATTCTCTCGTGCCATTTCTGCTGTGGGCCGCTTTGCGTTTCGGACCAGTGGGCGTCAGCACTTCGGTGATTGTAGTTGCCTTTCTATCGATTTGGGGTGCAGTCCATGACCGCGGTCCGTTCACCAACGGGGGACCACTCAACAGTGTGTTGTCGCTACAGCTATTCTTGATTTTCACTGCGATGCCTTTCATGGTTCTGGCAGCCCTTGCAGAGGAGCGCAAGCAAGCGGAGCAGGCACTGCGAGAAAGCGAGGAGCGGTTACGTCTGGCGGTCAATGCCGGAAGGATGTATGCGTTCGAGTGGGACCCGGCAACCGATGTGATAGTGCGATCTGGGCAGTGCGCAGATATTCTCAATTGGATGGACGACCCCACTCGTGATACCGGTCGGCAATTTGTTGCCAGGGTCCATCCCGATGATCGCGAGGCGTATGCCTCTCCACAGACTTGGCTTACTTCTGACGATCCTAACTATCAAGCCAGCTATCGGGTGTTGCGTCCCGACGGAAGTGTAATCTGGTTGGAGGCAAACGGGCGCGTCCTCTTCGACGATCAAGGCAAGAGGCAGCGCATCATAGGCCTGGTGGCGGATGTCACCGAGCGCAAGCTTGTGGAAGAGGCCCTCTCGAGTTTGAGCCGCAGGTTGATTGAGGCGCAAGAGCAGGAGCGCGCCCGCATTGCCAGAGAGTTACACGATGATTTGAGTCAACGGATGGCCCTTCTCCAAATCGGCCTCGGGCAATTCGAGCAGGACACGACCGGGTTTTCGTCCGAGGCCCGTCAACAACTGCACGACATTGCAGAATTATGTAGAGAAGTTTCGTCCAGCATCCACGACTTGTCCCATCAGATTCATCCGTTCAAGCTTGACATCCTGGGTCTGGTGGCCTCTTTGGCGGGCTCCTGCAAAGAATTCTCCAATCAGCATAACCTGCAGGTCCAGTTTGTCCATGATGACATTCCGCGACAGATTCCGAAGGAAGTGACTCTGTGCCTCTTTCGGATCGTGCAGGAGGCTTTGCGGAACGTCGTGAAGCATAGCGGAGCCGCGGAGGCCAAGGTTGAGCTTTCTGGCCATGGCGATCGAATCGATCTCTGCGTCTCCGACTCCGGCGTAGGATTCGACCCTGCGTCCGCGAAGGGAGAAGTCGGTCTTGGTTTAATCAGCATGCAGGAGCGGCTGCGGCTGGTCGGGGGGCGCCTTTCGGTCGAATCGGAGCCGTCGCATGGGACGCGAATCCGTGTGCGTATCCCGCTGCACTCAACTAATGCACAAGTCCCAAATGTAGGGAAGGCCCGCCAAGCAGGGGCGTGAGTTTCTTTGCAAAGACGCGATTTGCTGTTCGAGAAGGCAATGCCGAGAAATAAAGTGCGGCGAGGAACTTCATCGGGCGATTTTATGCGGGCCAAAAAGGTCGTAATCAATGCGCTATTTCCCGGCACGGGAAAATTGGACTGAAATTCAAGTTACCCGTGTTGCAACGCAATCGTTTTAACAGGACTTTGGCGGAAGCGTGGGGGAGTCGAACCCAAACAATCGGTTCGGCCGAGCCGCCCATCCCAGCGCGCAACACCGGTAGCGCGAACAACCGCAAAGACAGCCCACAGTGTCGAACCCAGTGAATCTAAAAGCGATACTCCAGCGTGGCTATTATCGTGTGGGCGTGATACGAGGGCTGATCCACGCCGAGAAATAAATAGCGGGCCGCCGAAGTGTCTCCGACAACGAAACCAGGATAGAAGGGGCTGGGGACGCCGACGGGATTGGGAGTGTTTGTCGTCAGGATCGGTGTCGTGCAGCCTGGGACGCTGTTGGTTACCGGAGGTCCGTTAGGAATCGGACTGACGCAGCCCATATAAGGAGTCATCGCCGATGTCTGGTAGTCCCGGTTGTCCCACTGCTGATAACGGTATTCGAGCCGGGGTGTAAGGTTGCTCGTAAGCTTGTATTTCAGAACGAAAGCAAGTTCGTGGGTGCGGTTGACGGTCTCAGGATACGGTGTCGCGGCGTTTGTTCCTGTCAAGGTGAACTGATTCGGGCCTGGAGCCGTAATGGTTGGGTCGCCCAGCGGTCGGGAGTCCACATTGGCCCTCCCTGCGGAGAGCGAATAGTACGTTGTAACCGCTATTTTCTTGCCGAGGGTCCAATCTGCTCCGGCTGAGTAAATGTCGATTGGTTCCTGCGCTGTGCTTTCCCAGTCGTTGTTTGCCGTGTCGCATCCGTTTGTGCAGGTCAGAATCGTCGTTGGCGGACTGACGGGCTGCCGATATCGCGTGATCATTCGTTTGTGATACCTCTCGTGCGAGTATTCCGCGAAAAAGGTGACCTCCTGCGAAACCGCGTAGTTCGCATCAAAGCCCCAGTTGTAGGAGAGATCCTTTAAAGCTCCGTACAGATAATAGGGATTGGTGGTGCCGGGGATAAAGTTCATTGGCACAGGGCTGTTTGTGCCTCCGCGCCGGTTGTAATTGTCCTGCACGGTGCCAAAGAAGCCCGACACGGTCATTTTGTCCGTTGGACTATATTGCACAAGAGCGTCCCCGCGATTGCGCAGGCGAGCCGCTTCGTCGAATCGTCGATGACACCTCTGGTCTGGCGTGAAAAACGTCGTCGTCGTATCCGTACAGGCAACGGCGTTGCCCGCCTGATCAGCAGCTAAATCGTCTTGGTAAACATCTGGATTGCGATCGGAATGCCGGTACGATACCCGGAGCAATAGGTCGCGGGTTGGCGTCCAATCTACGGATGTAAAGAACGAATTCTCGAGCGAGTGCGCCGCGTCACGGTGGTCGCGGTCCATCCATTCCGCTTCGTATCCCGCCTTGACGGAACTCTTTTTGGCGAAATACCAAACACCGGATAGCTCTAGGTTTTTCCGGTTGAACCCAAACGGCGTGTTCTCATTTTCCGACGGCGCATTGACATCTCCTTGCACTGGTGTGAACGTAAGGACCGCCGTGTTGTTGTTGTAATCGTACTGCCGGTAGTTGGCTTTCAATTCCAAGTTCTTCCAAATCTGACTTACCAAGGTATAGTTCATCGCCAAGGTCTGTACGTCGCCGTGTAGGCTGCTTTCCGGCAACGCGGTAGTAGAAGTGCATGCTTGAGTTCCGTTGCCGCAGGTGTTGATGGCTGTGTTGGTTGAATACGGCAAGAACGCAGCGTCCTGCCGTAGCCAACCAGGAGAAATGCTCGCGGTTAGCCGCAAGTACTTCGTCAGATCCGTGGCGCCCGCAAAACCTATATAGTTTGCTTGATTGTCGGGATATAACGCCATACGTCCCGTCAATGGAGTGGATACCGTTTCGTTCGAAAATTGAAAAGGGTTATCCCAGGTCATCTGATGAATGTCGTTCTGAAAGAACGAGCCGGTATACGCCATATCGAACACCCAACTGTTTCTGCCGTAATCGAAGCCGATGCGGACCAAATTGTTGTAATACCTGATCGGCTCCGGCAACTCCTCACCGAAGCCTGACGTGGCGCTCGCGCTCGGGCTCGAGTTCATGATTGTCCCAATCGGACGGTTTCCCCTTTGGCTCTCCCGAAAGTACATCGCATTCAGGGTCCAGTGTGGGGTCAGGTCGTAGCCGAAAGTTGCCGTGCCGGCCCGCCGTATGATGGCCGGGGTCACGAAGCCTAGCTGTGGCACCAATTGTGTGTTGATGATGTTCTGGAGACTGTTGCCTGCTGGCAAGGGAGCCTGCAAGGCTTGGCGGATCAGCGCCGGGAATTCAAATACGCCATGCGAGGTCTGTGTATATAACGTCCGTGTCGTGTCGCTGTAGGTGTGAGGGATCTGGTCATAACGAAATTGGATTTTGAGCTTACCGTATTGGCCGAACGAGCCGAGGTAACTCTGGTCCCGGTATACCGTATTGGAAGACTGGAAGGAGACGTAGTTCCGGGTGCCTAGTAAGTCGTAGAACCTGACGTCGGCACGTCGTAGGTAGAAGCCATCTCGAACATCACGGTATTCATTGAATTTCGAATCTTTAAGCGCTGGTTCAAACGGCAAGTCCGGCCGGCCGTAGACGTCGCCTGTGGCGAAGCGTACGCCGAAGTCTACGTATCCTTGACTCGTGCCGTTGTCCTGTGCCCGGGTTTGCTCAGGCTTTTGGGTCTTGTCTTTGCCTGAGGATTGCTTCTTATCCGTCTCTTGCTGCTGGCATCGCGCCGCCGAAGAGAGCGCCAGCAGAAGCACTGCTACGGGGGCTGCTATTTTGCTTAAACGATTCATGTCACCCTCCGCTTTATCTCAAGAAGGCTGAGCCCGACGGATGGTTCGAACCATGTATGGCGGAATGGCAGTTCGTGCAGCCACGATTGAAGTTCTTGATTGAGCTAAGCGGTTGCGGCTGCGTCGGGTGCCGGCTGGCATCATGGCAGGAGTCGCATACTCGGGGCATCCGGACCTTCAGCAATTGAGGGTTGTTCGAGCCATGCGGCTCATGGCAGTTCGCGCAGTTCTCCAGTACTGGAGGATGCGGCCAGAGGAAAGGCCCACGGCGTTCTGTGTGGCAACTGAGGCAGTTCTCATTCGTCGTGCTCTGAATGAGCTGTTTTGGATTAGGTGTGCCATGCGGGTTGTGGCAGCTGGTACAGGTCACTTTGCCTTCCCGATACGGCATGTGAGAGGAGCGTTGTAGCTGGGCCCTCCGCATCTGGTGGCATCCGATACACAACTCTGGCTGTGCCTTCTGCAACCCTTTATTTTCGGTGAGCGGTGAATTGTAGCGGGCTTCTGATGTTCCGCTGATATGCATTCCTTTCTTTACCTGGTGGCAATCGACGCAGGCCAGTCCGCGTGATTCATGCGGACTTCCCTTCCAGAACAAATGTGTGCCCCGCCCATGACAAGCTTCGCAAGTAGCGTTTTGTTCTGCGACTGAATTAGGGGAATCCTTACCAAAGCGAATGGGGATGGTGTCCTTGCCGCCGCCGGCTTCCACGTGCATTTGGCCGGGGCCGTGACAACTCTCGCATCCGCGTGACTCTTCCGGAGTATGCGGATTGGCCATAGCCCTTCCCATCGGGGTGTTCTTGAAGCGCCGATTCTGGTCCTCATGACAAGTAATGCAGACATCGCTTCCTGCATAGCCGCTGGACGGTGCTGAGGGCTCGGTCTTTTGTTGTGTGACGTCGTTCCTTTTGGTTTCTTGGTCGGATTGGCCCGCGGCGAAACGAATAGAGAAGGCCAACGGGAGCAGCAATGCCATCAGTTTGATGCGGGGACCTTTGGACATCGCAATGAGAGGCATAGATATGCTCGAGCCCGAGGATACGCGCAAAACGTATAGACCCAATAGCGGCGCGTGTCGGTGACGGCAGTCACAACCTTACGTGCGAAACATCACGACGTAGGGAGAGGGAAAGCTCACGCAAACTTCGGGGAAAATATCCTTCTCGATTTAATTAGTCAACAACAAATTATCTAAGTTCAGAACGTAGTCTCACGTGACCATTTCCCGCGTCATCGTCGCCATAGTTGCTCGGATCAGGTACGCCAATTCACGTTGTCACACGCCTCATGCGCCACGCCGATTCCAAAGTGACGCTAGAGCACTACGCGCATATCGTTGGTGATGCCGAGCGCGCAGCGTCTGAGAAGTTCTCTCAGCGAATTGGACAGAACATCACTCAATTGGAGTCAAATTCTTCAGTGAAGACCGCGTGACAAAAGGACTTGGCGGAAGCGTGTGGGAGTCGAACCCACCATTCGACCCGCGAAGGGCCGAATCGCCGGCTTTGAAGGCCGGGCAGGTCACCGGACCAATTTCGCCTCCAGGGAAAGTATAGCGAACCAGCCAAAACTTGCGTCCAAAGAAAAACACCGGGCGCAGCGAACTGCGCCCGGTGCAACAGAGTCTAAGTCAAAATGGTAACTAGAAGATTAGTTTTAGTCCTGCCTGCATCTGACGCGAATTCGATGCCGTGCTCGTATACTGTCCGAACGACGGCGAGGTCAGGGTGTTGGTGAAGCCAGACAGGTTCGTGTGATTGAAAACGTTGAAGACCTCCCAACGGAACTGGAATTTAACGCGTTCCGTCAGTTTCGTATCCTTTAGCAGCGCCCAGTCGAAGTCCTGGAAACCAGCCAGAGGAAATACGTTGCGGCCCAAGGTTCCAGGGTTTCCGAGTAGTGGTTGAGTAAAGGGGAAATTACTGATGTTCGGGCAAAGAACTGCCGCACTGGTCGAAGTATTCACACCGCGATCGCAAACGGCTCGGAATTAGATCCGCGAGCCAAATCTAGCCAGCACATCTCAGAACACCAGCCAGCGGTACCGGCATCCGCTCGCTGCTTAGGCGCGAACAGTTTCCATCGCAGCGTGCTTGGTGCGGAGAAGGGCCGCGACGAGTTCGTACAATTTAGGAGCGGTGCAGACCTCGTAATAAACGTGGGTGGAAGGCTCGCCGATTTTTCCATCGGACAAGAGTTCGCGCGCCAAACCCTTGCGCAGGACGAGCAACTCAACGGATTCACCCATAGGCACTTCGCCATAATACAGCGTGACAGTTTCCTTGCCCCAGGGAAGATCGAGTTTGGTTTCGATGCACTCGAGAGAAATTTCGTCGTACAACTTCAGGAAGCCTTCTTCGTTCACCTCAATGCCGTTGCGGTTGTAACGAACGAGGAATTCGTCCAATTCTTCCGCGGACGCTCCCGCCATCGTTTGCAAGAATTGAAACAAACCGAAATGGGATTTTTGACGATCGAGCATGCGGCGCGCGAGTTTTGCGCAGCCGGAAAGCCGGTCGGAAAGATTGAGCGCCTTGGAAATCATCACGCGCGATTCGCCATCGGTCCAATACGTCGGCGCTTCGCCCTGGTGCGCGACGCCGACTCCAAGTTCCAGCGCGGGTAAGTTCGACGTGGCCGCGCTGTCGTTGTAAGAGTTGCAGACGGTCAGGATTTGGCGCGCCAGCACGCAAGCTTTCGCAACGGAGCGCGCGTACGTGCGACTCGAATCCGTTTCGAAGATCGCCAAAATGATAGCGTCACCTTCGATGAAAACCTTCTTCGCGCCGTAGCGGTCGAGCAGTTTTTTCACTGGCTCGTGTAGATTCAGACTGAAATGCGAAGCCGGGCTGAGGCCGCGCGCGAGCAGATCCTGCGTCATTTTTGTTGAGCCGCGCACGTCTGCTTTGATAATCACGTGGCTGATGACGGGATCTTCCTTGGTTTTTGCTTCTTCTTGCAGCACGCATTCGTAAAGCCTGTTGTTCATGCGCGAAAGATCGCGCGCTTGCTCGGTTTCGACGAGGTTCAAGCGGTCCATGCACGCGGTGAGGTGTTCCGCGTCGCGCAAATCCCTGTGCAACCGCAGAAAATCCGTCGCAAAGCGCAGGACGAAGCCCATCATTTCATCGCGCGAGTAACGCCGGATCTTTTTCGAGAGCTCTTCAATCGGCTTTTCGGACAGGCGCTTCGCGGGAACCTGTTTCAGCACCTGTTCGACTCGCTTCAATTCGTCTTTTGAAACCAGAGCTTTGCGCAACTGCTGCAAGTGCACGGGCGGATGGTATGTCGCGGCGATAGAACGAATTTCGTAGCTTGCAATCACGTGGTAGAGAACGTCCTGCTGCTCCAAACGTTCGAGCAATTGCGTGAGCAGGCCGGCGCGCTGCGCCCGCGTTGCTTCCGGCTCACCGGCGGCGTCGAAAAGCCGCTTGGCATTTTCCGGATCGTTCAAATAATCGCCAAGCTTACCCTTGTGGTCTTTGTGAAAGAAATCGAGCTTCTGCTTCGCGGCTTCCAGCGCCGGCCCGAATTCTTCCAGCTTGAACTGCTGATGCTTCAGCCGCAGCTCTATGTCGTTCAAAGAAGCCTTCAAGTCCGCGGGATCGGCCGGCGCGCGAAAACGATTGAGGAAGCTGTCGCTGCGATCGAGACGCTTGCGCAGCGCTTCTTTTTGCTCCTCGAGGCGCGCAATCTCATCGCGCATCACCTGCGCTTCGGTCATAACGTCAGAGTGCGCCTTTTCCGCTTCCTGGAATGCAGGATCCAGGGGAACAACAACCCCCGCGTGATTCAGAACTTCCTGGAACAGAGCGTCCATCGCTTCGAAGCGATCCGGGTCGCGCGCATAATTTCCAAGAAGCACGTAGTGCTCGAGAAAATAGGCGTCGTCTTTTCCGCCTTCCAGAAAGATCAGGCGGTTCTTCAACAAGTCATAAAGCGGACCAAATTCCTCGCCGAAGAGCGCCTTACGCGCCTTGGCAATGATGTTTTCTTCAACGTCAATCCAGCTCTGAGCAACTTGCTGTCCAACGGCACGAATCACGCCACGCCGCGCGGACTGAAGTTCGGAAAGTCGCGCCTTGATGACGTGCGCTTGCTGGCTGCGTTCGAAATGTTCGCCGCGCTGGCGAATCCATTCCTTGCCTTCCTGAATCAGGTTCGAGAACTGGCTGTTGAGTTCCGTGGTGAGAAACTTGAGCAGCGCGACGCGAAAGAGCAAATCCATTTCAATATTTTTGTGATACTTCGCATTGGTCAGCGCGCTGTGCATCACGTCCGCGAGTAGTTTTCGGAATGCCGTACCATCGAGCGCTTTCGCAGTGCGCAACTCGATGCCAGGCAGATAGGTTTTGCTGGCGTTTTGGCGGATCAGATCAAAAAGATAGTCGCGTGACAGGTGCAGGAAACGGGGGCTGAGAAAAACATCGTGGTGAATGTTGTCCACGCCGATGGCGAGCGAACTCATCGGCAGGGTGAGGTTGTAGCTGCCAAGCTCGATGCGAGGCGTTTCCGTGGCGGCAAAAAGTAGTGTGTCGCTGGGCATTCTTCGGCTGCCCTTTGGGGCTTCGTTCAACGTAGCAGCACGGACGGGGCGCGGCAACAGAACCGCCGTTTGGGGGTAGCTAGAGAGTTAGCTGGCGTAACGGACTGTAAAATCAGGAGGTTACTATGATCCGGCGGGTGTCTCCTCCGGCGTGTTCGAGGCGAATTTGGATTTGCGGCCAGGGAGAGGGAAGTGGAAATCGCTCGGACCATTCGAGAATCACGATGGCGGGTTTTGTGAAGATATCTTCCATGCCCAGCGTTTCGAAATCGTGGAATTTTTCGACGCGATATAGGTCTCCGTGAAAGACTTTTTGGTCCGCACCATAGACATGCAGCAAAGTGAACGTGGGACTTGTAACTTCCTCTTCGGGCGCTGCGCCGAGGCCGCTGACGATACCCTTGGTCAACGTGGTTTTTCCGCTTCCCAGGTCGCCGGAAAGAAGCACCAGGAGAGGCGGCTTGAGCCTCGTGGCAAATTCCCTGCCCCATTGAATGGTCTCCTCGGCAGAGTTCGTAACGATTTCTTCAGCCACCGAACTGAATCTCCCGAAGCAGATGGTTACGCATTATCGGAATAGCGAAGGCTACGCTGTTGGCAAGTTGGCCTGAGGAGTCGTTCCATCCTCCCGTGCGGGTGCCCGCAGCGCCATGTAGATATACGCCCAATGCGAGGACGCGCAGCCAATCCGAAGTGCCGAACTGTGCCGTAAGCGCAGCGAGAACGCCGGTGAGAACGTCACCGGATCCACCCTTCGCAAGAGCAGCGCCTCCGGTAGTGTTAACCCAAACGCTTCCATCAGGGGCAGCAAGAATCGTGTGAAAGCCTTTCAGGATTACATGCGCGTTCGCGCGCTTGGCTGCCTCGGTCGCCGCCTTTACACGATCGGCTTGGACAGACGCATTCGAAATTTCCAGAAGTCGGCCCATTTCTCCAGGATGCGGCGTGATGGCGAGAAAGGAAGATTTACGTTCACGAAGAGAATTTACATCGCCAGCGAAAGCGTTCAATCCATCGGCATCGAGAACGACAGGGACATTTGAATCGCGAACGAGTTGCAGGATGACCTGCTGTGTTTCTCGATGCGTGCCGAGGCCAGGCCCGATGGCGAGAACCGTTTTGCCTCCGAGAATCTTCGCGAATCGTCCTGAGGTTAGGTTCGACGCTGCAATTGTTCCTTCATCGGTGGAGGAGAGGACTTCCGTCATGTATTCCGGATGAGCAGAAGCGATGATGGATTGAACGACATCAGGGCAGGCAATGGTCGTTAGTCCCGCTCCGGAAGAGAGCGTCGCGTAACCGGCCAACACAGCCGCGCCGGATTTGCCAAGCGAGCCGCCCACAACGAGAACGTGCCCAAAGGTTCCTTTGTGTGAATCCGCCGCGCGAATCAGCGGCAGGGACGCAAATTCATCCGGCCCAACCCAGCGCAACGCACTCTTGCCTGTCTCCTCAATTAGCGAAAGCGGCGTCCCAATTTGTTTTACGCTCAGCTCGCCACAGCAAGGTGCATCTGGCGAAAGGAGCTGTCCGATTTTCGGCGCGGTGAACGTGATTGTATTGTGAGCCCAAAGAACTGGTCCAGACGCTGCCTCACCATCCGAAGGAAGTCCCGATGGTGTGTCAACGGCAAGAATCAAAGCAGGCACGGGTTTGGTCGCGTTTCCAGACCACTCATTCAGATTCTGAATCACATTTCCGATGAGACCTTTCGGCGACCCGCGCAGACCAGTCCCTAGAAGCGAGTCAACAATTACTTGGGAAAGAACCACTCCCGGCCATTCTTTCGCGCATGCTTTTTCCGTATTCAGTACACGGATAGCACCGCCCATTTTCTTCCACTTGCGAAAATTCGCTGCCGCGTCTCCTTCTAAATCATCTGGGGCGGCAAAGAGGTAGACAGTGGATTCCAGATCAGGCCTTTTACGCTTCAGATGCCTTGCAGCTACAAACCCATCCCCGCCATTGTTACCCTTGCCGCAAAGAAATGCGACGCGCAGATTTGAGCTGTGTCTTCCTTGCGATAGGTAATCGTAAATGTACGACGATATCTGCATGCCGGCGTTTTCCATCAGTTGCAGGCCAGAAATGCCGTATCGCTCCGTGGTGAGCCGGTCCACTTCGCGCATTTCGGCTGCAGTGAGTGCTTTCATGGGAGTTACAAAATGGCGCTAGAGCATCCAGCCGCCGCTGACGTTGACCACTTGTCCGGTTACGTACTCGGCTTCTTCAGACGCAAAAAAGGAAACGGCGGCGGCAACATCTTCCACCGTGGGCGGCCTGCCGATGGGAAAACGCGCATCGCGAATGCGGCGAGCTTCGTCCAGACTGAGATCTTTTTCGTCAATGCTGGATGGATTCACGACGTTCACTGTAATTCCGTTCTTCGCTTCTTCGAGCGCAAGTGAACGGGAAAGTGCCACGACCGCGGCTTTGGCCGAAGCGTACGCGGAAATTTTTGCCTGCCCGAATGCGCGCTCGGCGCCAACCGCACCCAAATTGATGATCCTTCCCCAGCGGACTTTGCGCATGTGAGGCAGCGCGGCGCGGCTCATGTAAACGACACTCATCAGGTTGGACGAAAAAATATCCTTCCAATCGTCGAGCGAACCTTCCGCGAGCGTGCCCCAGCGAAAATCACCGACGTTGTTCACAAGCACGTCCAGGCGGCCAAATCGATCTGTCACCGTGCGCAGGAATTGTTCGGCGCCGGTCGGGCTTGTGATGTCCGCTTCGATGGCGACGCAGTCCGCTCCCGCAAGTTGCAGTTGGCGCAAAGCGTTCTGGGCAGCGGATTTATTTGCGCGATAGCCGATAGCCACGCGTGCGCCGTCCTGTGCAAGTTTCAGCGCGATACCACGCCCAATTCCGCGCGTTCCCCCTGTAACTAGTGCGACTCGATTCCGCAGCGCCATTCCATTCCTCTAGAGAGCCTTCTGTGAAACGAACAGTATAGCCCAGGCATTACGCGCCAACTATTCCATCCGAGCAACGATTACCGTCATATCGTCGGCCTGCTCTGGAGTGCCGGCCCATTCATCCGCCGCCTGCATCAATCCGTACGCAACGGCGCGCGGCTCCCCGTGGTGCAGCCGAATCGCAGCATCCCGCAGGCGGTGAATTCCAAATTCTTCGCCATATACATTTTCCGGCTCAATCAGGCCGTCGCTGTAGCCCACCAGTGTCGCGTTGGGAGGGACGAGGTACCTTCCTTCCTCGTAGACATAGTCTTCGACAACTCCCAAGACCATGCCGCCTTCTTCCAGCGCGACAGCGGAACCATCGCAAATGCAGAAAGACGGCAAGTGGCCGGCGTTCGTGTAACGCAAAATGCGGGTCGAGCTATCGTAAACAGCAATGAAAAAAGTGGCAAAGCGGTCATCGCCCGTGTTTCGAACAAGATGATTATTCAAACGTGAGACGAGTTCGGCGGTGCTAAGGTTGACGCTCTCGGGCGCAAGCAACTGGCTGCGCAAGGCCGCCTGCAGGCTCGCCATGAGGAGCGCTGCGGAGATTCCCTTTCCCGAAATGTCCGCGACGGCAATGGCGAGACTCGTCGGGCTCAGCTGGATGAAATCGTAGTAATCGCCGCTGACCATGCGCGCCGCTTTGCACACTGCCTCAATGCGGACTCCGGGGACGGACGGCAACTTCTGCGGAAAGAGCTGATTCTGCACTTCGCGCGCGATGGAAATTTCGTTTTCGAGGCGCCGTCGCTGTTTTTCCTCTTCGATCAAGTTGCTGATGGAGCCGGTCATCTGGTTGAACGATTCGCCGAGAACGGCGAGCTGGTCCCGGCTTTCAATTTTCACGCGATGCGTAAAATCTCCGGATTGCACGTATTGCGTCGCACGATAGAGGCCGTCCACGGCCGATGTGATCCGACGCGTAAGCACGACGCCGGTAATGAGTGCGGCAATCTCCAGCAGAAAAAAAACGACCGCAAGAACGCCCAAAGTGTAAACGTAGACGAGTCCGAGGTCGCCAACGGAAGAGAACATGCGAACATTCAAGTGCGATGGCCTCGTAGTAAAAATCGCGACGACGGGCCGCGCTGCGTCCACGCGCCCGTCCGAATACTCATATTTCGCGTCGAATCGAGTCACGCCAGTAACATCCGTGTCCCAAAATCCCTGCGGCGGCCGCAATAAACGGCGCCGATCGATAATGTTCGCAGCAACCTGGAAATCCCGGCTGTTTAGCGTGTACGCAAGGACTTTTTGATTTGGAGCCCCCAACGGCTCCAGCAACTGGAACTCGACCGGTCCCAGATCTGGCGCCAAGGAAGAAACGAACGAAGCCGAAACCGGAACCCGAAGGTGCACGAACCGTTCGCCATACGGCGTTTTGACTGATCGCAAACCGACCAGGAAAAGGCTCTTTTCCGTCTGTATGAAACCCGCGAATTTTTGTTTTGACCCGTCGGCAACTTTCGCCAAAAGCGGCATGCTGCCGCTGATTTCAATGTGCATGCTGGGAAGTTGCGTGTCATACACAGCGTGTTCCTGCGCCATGATCACGCGGTCCACCGCTTCCTCCTGCATGGCAGGAGAAGCGTTTTCGAGGGCCGCGGCAATTTGGTCCGTTCCCGCAGCGACCATTTCCACGCGACGTTGAAGATCCTGATAGAGAATGTATCCACCGAACTGCCGATACAAGATGGTTGCCGAAACAAATGCGAGCACCGCCGTCAGCACGACAGGAACCAGAGCTATGAAAAGATAGGCGACAATCAGCCGATTGCGCAGACTCCAAAGCAGCCGTGACCGCCACCAGCCAATGAAACGGATGGCAAGGTAGCCGGCGCACAGGAGCGAAATAAATTTCAGAAAATTGAAGATGCCGCCGGACCGGCCAAGGACTATCAATAGAGCGCCGACGATGACCATGGCGGCGGCAATGAGATCAGGAAGAGACAGCCGGCGCCAAATCTCTTTGAGTTGGACCGATAGTGGAGTCATGAACGATAGAGCAAAAAGATACTTTACCCGAAGTGGCGGATTGTGACGAGGCCGCTAGAAAGAAGAAAAAGCCGGGCAATTTGGCCTGGCTTTACTCTCCAATGGATTGAGTATTGTCCTTATGACTTTGAAGACTGCTGAACCTTGCTGTGGTGGCGGCTGTATGTGAAATACACAACCAATCCAACGATGAGCCAGCCAATCAGACGGGCCCAATTTATCCAGCCGAGTTTGTACATCATATAGCCATTGAAGATGATGCCCAGGATCGGAACGACGGGCAGAAGTCCACCCATATAAATTCCGGGAGTACGGAAGGGGCGAGCCTGATCCGGATTCGTGCGCCGCAAGATCACCACCGCAATGCAAACGATAATGAAAGCAAGCAACGTGCCGATATTCACCATTTTTCCGATGTCGTCAATCGGCGTTACGCTGCCGACGATCGCGGCAAGCAAACCGACGAGGAGAGTGTTCTTGTAAGGAGTGCGGAACTTCGGGTGAATGGCCGCGAAGAATTTCTTCGGCAAGAGTCCGTCATTTGCCATCGAATACAGCACACGCGTTTGTCCAAGCAGCATGACGAGCATAACGCTGGTGAGTCCGGCGAGTGCACCAAGTGTGATGACGTGCGACGCGGTGGTGAGGCCCCTGTCGAGAAACGCGCGCGCAATGGGCGCTTCGATGTTGACGTCCTGCCAAGGCACCATGCCAGTCAGAATCCCAGCGACGGCGATGTAGAGCAAGGTGCAGATGAAGAGGGATACGATGATGCCGATGGGTAAATCGCGTTGCGGATTCTTGGCTTCCTGCGCAGTGGTGGAGACGGCGTCAAACCCGATGTAAGCGAAGAAAATATAGGCGGCAGCCGAGCCAATGCCGGCGAACCCGTAAGGCGCGAAGGAATGCCAATCGCCACCCCAGTTCGCGGTATGGACAAATTTGCTGCCCAGTGCGATGACGAAGAGAACTACCGAAACCTTGATGACGACGATGGTGGAGTTGAAACGGGCGCTTTCTTTGATGCCAATCGCGAGAATAATCGTGATGACAAGGGCGATGACGAAAGCGGGAAGATTGAATCCAATTTCGTAGCCAAAGAGCCTGGGTGCGTTGACCAGGTCATGCGCGCGTTGCACCAGCTCCGGCGAGTTCGTCGCAGTAATCATTTTAACTTTGTCGAGAAATGCCTGTGTTCCGGCGACCAGCGATGGATCGGCGGCGTGCGCCATTTGGCGAGCGACAATGCCGCCAGCTGTGCGCAGGGCGGTCCAGTGATCGTAAGCTAGCCACAGTGGCATCTTGATGTGAAAAATATCGAGAAGCTCGATGAAGTGATTCGACCAGCCGGACGAAACCGTGCTCGCGCCCATGGCGTATTCGAGCGTGAGGTCCCAGCCTATGATCCATGCAAAGAGTTCTCCGAGCGTGGCGTAAGCGTACGTGTACGCACTACCGGCGAGAGGAATCATCGCGGCGAATTCGGCGTAGCACAACGCGGCGAACGCGCACCCCAATCCGGAAAGAACGAAGGAGAGCATCAAGCCAGGTCCGGCGTAATGCGCGCCGAGGCCGGAGAGTACGAAGATTCCAGCGCCGATGACCGCGCCGACGCCAAGCGCCGTGAGTTGAAACGGCCCTAACGTCCGCTTGAGGCTGTGCTCGCCGGACTCTTTCGCTTCCGCAAGCAACTGGCTCAGCGGTTTTTTCGCAAACAAGGGGTTGCCCATGCAACTCCTCCTTCGAGGTGGATTCACCCACTACCACGTGCTGCCAAATTGGATGCCGCCCATTGTAGAGGCGGCAGCCCATGCGCCCTACAAGAAAATTGTCATGCCGCGGACTTTTTCCGCGACCACAGCCAGTACACCGGAACGCCAAGCAACACGATGACAAGCCCGGGCCACGCGGTTTGTGTTTTATAAAGAAGCAGCACAAACATGATGGCCAGTGCCGCAACGATATACAGTGCGGGAAGGAACGGATAACCGAACGCGCGATAGGGGCGCTCAGCTTGCCGGCGGTTCTTTCGCAGTACGAAAATTCCAGCGATCGTCAGTGCGTAGAAAATCAAAACGGAAAAGACGACGTAGTCCAGCAAATCGCTGTAGAGATTTCCGTAGGTTCCGTCGGGTTTGCGCGTGCGAAGCAGAAGCAGAATCGCGATCCAGATGCCTTGATAGACCAGGGCAACTCCTGGAACGCCGCGTGAATTGAGCTTCCCGGTCGCGCGAAAGAAGAGTCCGTCCTTTGCCATGGCGTAAGCCACACGCGAGCCGGCAAGAATCAGGCCGTTGTTGCAGCCGAACGTGGAAATAATGATGGCAATTGCCATGATGACCGCACCGGCTGGACCGAATATGGCGTTCAGCGCCGCGGTTGCGACGCGATCGTCGGGGGCATTTTGAATTTGCGCGAGGGGAAGCGCGAAAAGATAGGCCAGATTCGCGAGGCAGTAGAGCGTGATGACGATAATTGTGCCGAAGGCCATGGAGAGCGCGACGTCGCGCTTGGGATTTTTTACTTCGGCAGCGGTGAAGCCGATGTTATTCCAGGCGTCGGCGGAAAAAAGTGAACCTACTTGCGCCACGCCAAACGCGACAAAGAGCCCAAAGAATCCGCTAGCCGCAGTGACCGTGGGAATCAAGCCGCGCAGGAAATTGGCGCCAGGTTCGATTGGCTGCGCGTTTCGCACTGTCCAAAAGTGAGAGAAATTATCGGCAATAGCGGCGTGATTTCTTCCCACGAAAATCCCCAGAACGATCAGCCCAACAAGCGAGAGTGCTTTCGCCGAAGTGAAAATGTTTTGAATCCACTTTCCCAGCTGCACGCCAAGCGTATTCAAGAACGTAATCAGTACGATCATCAAGATGCCGACAAATTGCTGCACGCTCAAACTGATCGCATATTTCGAACCCAAATTGATCGGATGGATGATCCACGCCTGCGGCGAAATCGCTGGAAAGAGCACACCCAGGTAACGCGCGAAACCGATCGCGACCGCGGCGATGGTTCCCGTTTGAATGACCAGGAACAATGTCCAGCCGTACAAGAATCCCCAAAGCGGCGAATATGCTTCTCGCAGATAAATGTATTGTCCGCCCGCACGCGGAAAAAGCGCTGCAAGTTCGCCATAAGAAAGCGCGGCAGAAATCGTCAACAGACCGGTGATGATCCAGGCAAACAACACGCCTGCAGCCGAACCCGTCTGTCGCGCAATATCCGCCGCAACGATAAATATCCCCGAGCCGATCATCGAGCCGACCACGATCATCGTGCCGTCAAACAGGCCAATCGCACGAATGAAGCCCGACTCTTCCCTGTTCATCGTTTGCGCAGCATGCGATTCGAGATCGGCCATGAACGATTTTCCTCAGTTCTTCGCGGAACGTGTGATCGGTTCAAGCAAATCCAAAAATTGCCGCGCACGCTTCGCCGGGTCGGATGCACGCAGTACATCGCTGATGACGGCAACAGAATCCGCGCCGGCTTCCATCACTTCCTTGGCACGCTCCAGCGAAATTCCACCAATCCCGACGATCGGTTTCTTCGTGAGCTTGCGTGCTTCGCGAATCATGACCGTCCCAACGACGGGATCAGGATTCGCTTTGGAATCCGTCGCAAACACGGGCCCGAGCGCAATATAGTCCGCGTCAGTCTCCGCGGCTGCACGGAATTGTTCGAGGTTGTGCGTTGAAACTCCCAGCAATTTGCCTTGACCCAAAACGGCACGCGTTTCCGCCACAGGTAAATCGCTCTGTCCAATGTGCACACCGTTCGCCCCGGAGAGCAACGCCACATCCGGCCGGTCGTTCACAAAAAACAGCGCCCCTCGCGGCACAAGCTCCGCCGCCAATGCGGATGACGCTTGCAGTAATTCACGCGACGACCCACGCTTGTTCCGGTACTGAAACAAACGCACCCCTGCATCAGCGAGTTTTCTTGCTGCTTCAAGTTCGGAAGTGGTGAGCAATGCTGCGTCTAATATCATGTATAGCGGCGGCAGCACAAGACTCATGAGGGTCTATTTTCCGTTCGCGCCCAGAAATCTTTCAATGAATTGGGTGTCGATTTTTCCGGCGGCAAAATCCGGGTCGGCTACGATGCGGCGGTGCAGGGGGATGGAAGTCTTGATGCCCTCAATCACAAACATCTCCAGCGCTCGCTTCATGCGGCCAATCGCTTCCGCGCGGTCACGGCCTTTCACAATCAGTTTCGCAATCATGGAATCGTAGAACGGCGGAATCACGGCGTCCGCATACGCCGCCGAATCCACACGCACGCCGGTGCCGCCGGGGGCTTGGAACGTCGTGATGCGCCCCGCCGACGGAACGAACGTCACCGGATCTTCGGCGTTGATGCGGCATTCGATGGCGTGGCCAGAAAGATGGATCTCGCCGGTAGCGTCGTCCATCTTTTCGCCAGCGGCTATACGAATTTGCGCTTTGATCAGGTCAACGCCAGTGATGAGTTCCGTCACGGGATGCTCCACCTGAATGCGCGTGTTCATTTCGATAAAGTACATTTCGCCGTTCTGGTCCATCAGAAATTCGACTGTGCCCGCGTTGGTGTAACCGATTTTTTCGAGCGCCTTCACCACTTTCGCGCCAAGTTCCTTGCGCCGTTTCGGATCAATGCCCGGTGACGGCGATTCTTCAATCAATTTTTGGTGGCGTCGCTGGATGCTACATTCGCGCTCGCCGAGATGAATCACGCGTCCATGCTGGTCGCCGAGCACCTGAAACTCAATGTGCCTCGGATGCTCCAGAAAACGTTCCGCATAAACATCCGGCGTGCCAAAGGCCTGTTGCGCTTCGCTGCGGGCAGTTTCATACGCGGAAAGCAATTCCTCTTGCTTCCGCACAACGCGCATGCCGCGGCCCCCGCCGCCCGCGACCGCTTTCAAAATGAGTGGATATCCGATCTTGGTAGCTTCTTTGGCGAGTTGCTCTTCGCCTTCAATCGCGCCGTCACTGCCTGGAATCGTCGGCAAGCCCGCCGTCTTCACTTCCCGCCGCGCGCGATCCTTCTCGCCCATCATTTCAATAATTTCGGGCCGCGGCCCGATGAAGGTGATTTCGCTCGCTTCACACACCTTGGCAAAGTTCGCATTCTCAGAAAGGAAGCCGTACCCCGGATGGATGGCATCCACATTTGTAATTTCCGCGGCGCTGATGACCTGCGGAATATTCAAATAACTTTCGCTGCTGCGGGCAGGCCCGATGCACACGGCTTCATCAGCAAATCGAACGTGGAGAGAATTCCGGTCGGCCTCGGAATAAACCGCAACCGTGCCGATTCCCAGTTCCTTGCAGGCGCAAATCACGCGCAGGGCGATTTCCCCGCGATTGGCTACCAGAATCTTGTTAAACATAGAATTTGGACTTGCCTACTTTTTGCGGCTCGGCCGGATGCCGAACAGGGGCTGCCCGTATTCCACGGGCTGGCCGTTATCCGCGAAGATGCGCAGCACTTCGCCGGTCACGTCGGATTCAATTTCGTTCATCAGCTTCATGGCCTCAACAATGCACAGGGTCTGTCCGGTCTCAATGTGACCGCCAATCTTCACGAAGGGCTCCGCGCCCGGACTAGGCGAGCCATAAAACGTGCCCACGATGGGCGATTTTACGAGATGGAGGTCTTCCGAAGCGCGCGGTTCTGCCGCGGGTGCAGGGGAGGGAGCTCCGTGCATCGGGGCTGCTCCAGCGACTATGATTTCGGGTTCCGCGACCATTCTCGGCGCGGCGTAAACCACGTTGGCCGCCGGCTTTTTGATGCGAATGCGCAGGTCGCCGCGGGAATACTCAAACTCTTCGAGATTATGCTCCGACATAGTGCGGAGAATCTGCTCGATCTGCTCCAACTCCGGTGTGGCAGCCTGCTTGGGTTCTGCTGACTTCGAAGGTTTTTTGCGTTTCATGCCTGTTTAGGTTTCAAAGTTCCATGAAATCCCGCGGAGAGCGGGTCAAGATTTCACTTCGATCCTCATGAACTGCAACGTCGTCTTCGATTCGGATTCCTCCAACCCCTGGCACATAAACTCCGGGCTCGATAGTGATCACAGTTCCAGGTTCCAGCCGGGCCTTCTGACCGCGTGCAACCCGGGGGTCTTCGTGAACTTCCAGACCCAGCCCATGCCCTGTACTGTGAACGAAATATCGGTCCAGCCTGTAGCCCGCTAGGGTTGTACGCGCAGCGGCGTCCACTTCCCCACAGGTAACCCCCGACCGAACCGCCGCGATAGCTGCCGTTTGCGCTTCCAGGACGGCTTTATACCACTCCCGGACCCGCTGGGGAGCAGTTCCCACATAAACCGTCCGCGTGATATCGCTGCAATAGTGGGCGAGTATAACACCCAGGTCCAGCACGACCAACTCATTTTTCCTCAACTGCTTGGAGGTCGGCCGCGCGTGCGGCAGGGCGGCCCTCTTGCCAAATGCAACGATGCTTTCGAAAGCTGGTCCTGATGCTCCGCCACGGCGCATCTGAAAATCGATCTCGGCGGCGATTTCAAGCTCCCGCACTCCGGGTTTCAGCAACCCAATGGCGTGCTCGACCACTTCGCTCGCCAGAACGGCCGCCTTTCGCATTTGCGCCAGTTCCAGCGAATCTTTATTTGAGCGGAGGGCAAGTACAAGTCCTGAAGTCTGTTTAAGTGCGCACCGGGCGCCAGCTGCCTTTCGCAACGACCCATGCTGAGCAACCGTGAGTTGTGCCGGATCAAAACCCGCGTGACGAACACGCGTTTGCTGCAGAAATTCTCCAACCGCGGAGAATAGCCCCGACTTATGTTGGATGATTTGAACGCCGGTCGTTTCATCCTTACCCTGAGTAATGAAGCGCCCATCGGTGATCAGAGTGGTCTTGTGGCGGGCAACAACGAGCGCTCCGGCCTCTCCGGTGAACCCCGTCAAGTAATACCAGTCCGGCGGATGAGTTATGACAAGGGCATCGATCTTCCGCACGGAAAGCGCTTGGCGCAAAGCGGATTGTCGTTTCGAGTAAGCAGTTGGCATAAAAAAATCGAGGAGGCCTTGGCCTCCCCGATTGTAAGGAAATTGGCGAAGTTTGTCCGGCCCCGGAAATGATCCGGGCCTAGATTACCCAGGGATGATGCGCGGCGTCAGGAAGAATAGTAATTCCTGAGACTGCATGTTCACGTTGGTCCGCTTAAACAGATGCCCAATCACAGGCAGGCTGCCCACGATGGGTACCTGCGTCACGTCAACGCGCTGTGACGAGATGATGATTCCGCCGATGACCACAGTTCCGCCATCTTCCACGAGAACCTTGGTTTCCGCCGACTGCGTGTCCAAAGCTGGCGTGCCCTGCACACGAGGAATACCTTGATCGATCTGCGTGTTTTCCACCAGAACGTCCATGAAGACCGTTCCCTCGGCAGTAATCTGCGGCGTGACTTCCAGCTTGAGCACGGCGTCAATGAAGGTCACGGAAATCGTGTTGTTGATGGTGGTCTGAATCGGCACCTTGGTACCTTGCTTGATCACTGCCTTGATATTGTTCTGCGTCACGATGCGCGGCTTCGAAAGCAGCTTACCAACGCCTCGCGCTTCCGAAGCGGTGATAAAGAAGTCCACGGCGAAGTTCGGCGAACGGTGTGAAAAGCCGAGACCGCTCGTCGGAACGCCCGCGCCAAGGCTGACTGCCAGTGGCAAGCCTGTGGCGGTTGAACCAGAAGGGCCAGCGCTCACAACTGGCCCTGTCGGAATGGAACCGCCGGTCGTTACATTGCTGCTGCCACCCTGGCCTCCAAAGAATAGGCTACGGCCGTGGGTTGTCGAACCAGAGAAACCGAGCTCAGTTCCGATATCCTGCGCAAAAGAACGCGACGCGGACACGACCCTCGCTTCAATTTCTACCTGTTGCGACTTGCGATCCAGCTGGTGCAGCAGGTTATCAATCACAGGAATGACCGCAGGAATATCGCGGATGATCAACTGATTTGATGGTTCATCCGCAAGAATTTCTCCGCGCGAGGAAAGGAACCGCTTCAACGTTGCAGTCAAGGCGCTCGCCTTGCTGTAGCTCAAGACACGCGTCACGGTAATCGGAGGAATCGCATCGGACTGAGCCTTTTCGAGGTCGCGAACCGATTCCGCTTCCCTCTTCAAAGTGTCGTGCGTCGCGATCCGAAGCACATTGCCGTTCAACTGTTTATCCAAACCGTTGTTCAAGAGAACGATATCGAGCGCCTGATCCCAGGGCACTTCATCCAGGACGATCGTCAGCGTACCTTTCACGGCGGGATCCAGCACAACGTTCAATCCGCTGATTTCGTGAATCAGGCGGAAGAAGTCGCGAAGGTCCACGTCCTTTAGGTTCACCGAAATTGGTTCGCCCGTGTATTTCGCCGGAGCTGTACCCACTTGGCTCGTCGAACTAGCCATGGTCGTCGCCGCACTGTTCGCCTGCTGCGCCGCCTGCAACGATGCGTTGCCCTCGGGGCGTACAGGCTCCCTGTTTTCGCCATACGATGCCAGAACGACTGAGGGCTGGGTCAGTTCGCCGGGCAACGCGAAGCGAGGAGCGGAAATCTGCAAATTCTTGGAACTAGGGGAGACCGCGCGGGGAGTTGCGGCTGCGTAATGGAAACTTGCCGGAGTCGTGTGGCTCTCCGAAGTAATCTTGGCTGCGCCGGCACTCGCTGGAACCGCTGGTTGCGCATCGAAGAACACCACAACGGCGTTGCCGTCACGTGCAATCTGATAAGGCGTTGTATCGGTAAGGTCAATCACCACGCGAACGATATCCGGGCGGAATTGGCCGAGCCGCACTCCGCGCACAGGAGACGAGACCCCAGGGATCGTCGTCTTTTGCACGGCGAGCCGTGTGCCGGCAAAGTCCAGCACCAGGCGATCTGGATTCTGCATGCGCGCCGCGCGGGCATCGAGGTGGCCTTCGCCTTCGACACGGACGCTTGCGCGCTGTGCTCCCTGCGTTATTGCCACGCTTGAGATCACCGAAGCGGTCGCCGTTGCACCGGCGGGCTCCTGCGTTTGCGCAAGCGCGGGCATGGAACCAAACGCCACGCTTGCGAGGATCAGGCAGCCACTACGTAGGGCCGGCCAGTTCGTAATCATTGCTGTTCTCCTGCCATGGAGTAAATTCTCTTATTTACTTGGCGCTCGACAGGTTTGCCGAACGCGTCCTTACCTTCTTCATGGAAAGTGACGCCATCCATAGAAATCTTTTCTACGGCTCCGTCATACAAACGGTCGCCTTCGCGCAGAAAATAAGTGCGAGCTTGTGGATTAGTTACGACTGCAATCATTCCGCTGTTGGCCTTCACGATGCCATCCACACGAAGCGTGGAAACTTGCAATCCTGCTTTTCCTGGAGGAAGATTTGCCCTGTTCCTCGCATCAGCTTGCTGACGGCTGACCAAAGATTCGAATGGGTCGCGGCGGGCTGCCTTTACCGCTGCTGCGCCCTCCGCGGGCTTTTCGTTGCCGCCAGCCCGAGTCGGTGTCGCAGGCTGCTTGGCCGACTTCTTCGCCGCAGTCTTCGGAGCTGGCTTGGAAGTGGGCTTGGCCGTTTGCGGCTTCTGAGGGGCCGCCGCCGCGGGTTTCGTTCCCCCCACCGCGTTCTGCACAAGTTGCTTCGTGGCGGCGGGATTGGTCTGCGCGGACAATCCAGGTGCGATTGCCGCGAGCAGGAACCCAAGGATGATCGTCATTGCTGGACGCATAGTTCGCTCATTCCGCTCAGGGTTTCCCAGCCGGCTTGGCAGTCGCCGGAGGCGCCGCTTCCGCAGGCTTGGTAAAGTAAGTCGTTGCCGTGAAAGTTCCCACAACCGTGGATCCAGGCTTCAGGGCGTACTTCGTGGCCTTGGTGCTGTCTGGATCGTTGAACTGCAAATCTCCGACGTTGATAATCCGTGAGAGTCGGCTCAAGCGTCCGAAGAAGTCGAGGATGTTGAAGTAAGGGCCATCGGCCTGCACCTCAAAAGGCATTTCGAAATAGTTGTTTTCCTTCGATCCAACCGCCAGCGCTTTCAACCTGCGAAGGTCCACATTCGAAGCGCTCGCCGCACCTTGCAACAGGCGGATGAATTCGTCGGTTTCCTTTTCTTCGGGAACGATCGTCTTCAGCGTATCCAATTGCTTGTTCAGCGCGTCCATCTGCTGCGTCAATTCGCCCTTGCGCTGCTTGTACACCGAAAGCTGCTGAACTTCCTGATTCAGTTGCGCCCGCTCCTTGACCGCTTTGTCCACTTGGTCGCGCTCTTGCGCAACGGGCGAGAAGGGCACATAAATTCCAACAAGGACCAGAATGACCGCAATGGCGGCCGCCACCAGGCCCTGCATGATCACCGACATGTCGCGAAATGGATTTGCCATGGCGCTGCCCCCTTATCCTTTCTTCGCCGGTGCGACGGCGGATTGCCCAGGAGTGCTCGCCGGTTTGGCTTGCCCCGCCGGAGTTGGTCCGTTAGGAGCGATTTCGGCATTTAGCTTGAACGTAAAGGTCAGCACGCCAGTTGTCGCTCTCTCGTCCTGCTTGGATTCTTCAATTTCCACTTTCTGGAAATATCCGGATCGCTTCATCGCGGTAATAAAATTTGCGACAGAATTGATCGAGGCGCTTGAACCCTGCACATTCAACGTGTTTCCCTTGCGGCTCAGGTCCGTCAACCACAGGTTTTCCGTGCGGGCCACCGTGTTCGCGACCATATCCAGTAACTCTTGGCCGCCTGTACGGTCGCGTTGCAGCTTTTCAATCGTGTCCACGCGCAATTGAAGCGTCTTCTTTTGCCGGTCAAACTCTTCCACCTGCGCCTTGATCTGCTGCAGTTCCGTTTTTTGTGCGCGAAGCTGCTTGATCCGATCGTTTTCAACGCTCAGTTGTTTCTGCCAGGAAAGGTAGATGTAGCCAAGAACGAGTCCGCCGAGCACAAGACCCGCTCCCACGAACACGATGGGAAGCGCTGCGCCCGTATCTACCGGGCGGCGGGACGCCTTCGGCCGTATTTGTCCTAAAAGGTTTATGCGGATCATGGCTAGTCGAAGCTCCTCAATGCCAGGCCTACCGCAATCGCCAGCCGCGGTGCCATATCGCGGATCTGGTTTTCACTGTGCTTGCCCGGGTTGATCAGCACCTTACGAAACGGATTCAACTCTTCCACCGGCATCGCGAATTCCTCGCGCAGCAGGTCCACCAGGCCCGGCACACGAGCCGTACCTCCCGCTACCACGATGCGCTGGATGTTTTCCCCGCTCGCGGTAGCGCGGAAGAAGTCGAAGGTTTTCTGAATTTCGAGCGTCAATATATCTGAAACGCTCCGTAAAATCTGCTGTCTTTGCTCGTCCGTCACGCTGGGCAAAGTCTCGCCCTTCTTCAGGCGCTCGGCGTCCTCGAAGCTCAGGTCCAATTCCTTTTGCAGCGCGTCTGTGTATTGATTGCCGCCCACGCTTACGTCGCGCGTAAACAACGGAATACCGCCGCGCACTATATTGATGTTCATCACGCTCGCGCCGATATTCAGCAGCGCCACGGTTTGCCCTGCGTCTGGTTCGTAGTTAATTTCGAAGCAGTTCTGCAAGCCGAACGCGTCAATGTCCACAACGACGGGCGTCTTGCCAGCCTGCGCCAGAACGTTCGTGTGATTCAGAATCTTGTCTTTTTTCACCGCAACCAGCAGAACGTCCATTTGCGCGTCCATGGACTCGAGCAACTGATAGCTCAGGTTCACGTCCGCAATGTCGAAAGGAATATGCTGGCTGGCTTCCGAAGGAATCCTGTCATACAGCTCTTCTTCGGACATCAGCGGCAGTGGCACTCGCTTCACGATTACAGAATGTCCCGAAACCGATGTCGCCACGTTCTTCGTTTTCACATGTTCGTTGTCGAAGATTCGGCTGATCGCGTTGGCAACCTGCGGCGCGTCCATGATCGCACCATCAACGACCGTATCCTGGGCCAGCGATTCCATGCCGAAGCTGACCAGTTCGTAGCCAGCCTTCGTGGATTTCAATTCGACTGCCTTAATCGAACTCGAACCGATATCGAGCCCGACCAGCTGCCTGCTTTTTTTGCCGCCAAGTAACCCCATATCGCAGCCCCTCTTTAGAACTGAACCCTTTTGCCACCGCTGCTTAACGCCGACGCGAATGCACCTGGCTCATCTTGCGTTCCATCCAGCGGTCGAGGATCGTCTTCCGAAGTTTCCAACGATTTCCGAGTTTGAACGCGGGTATTTCGCCCTCGGTGATGTAACGGTACAGGGTATCCGGGGATATTCCCAGATATTGAGACGCCTGTCGTACGTTCATCACTTCGCGCGATTCACTCACGAGGAACGCCACCCTGGCGCCCGAACAGCGCCAAAAACTCTTCAGACCACTTCGCACTCCAACTTGCGCTGCGGACCCACGGAGTGCTGCCGTGCAAGCGTTATGACATTCGCAAGCTCACAGCGTCAAGCGGTTCTCGCCCGAAGTTGTCCTAAGAACACAGGCAATCTCCGGCATTTTTCGGGTTTTGCCAGCAAGGCACTCCACTAATAGACACGCAGCCCTGCAAGTGCACAACCTGTTGCGCTTTTTGACGAAAAAGAGCCTGTACAAAAGGACAGTAATTCTTTGCTCTCACTTTACATCCAGAAACCCGGCAAATCCATTCCTTTCAATTGCCATGGACGCGTTCCCTGCGCGGCGTATAATTCCGCCGCGCTCATCGCGCTGTCAAGGAAACCTTCATGTCAATTCGTAAAACGCTTGTACTACTGGTTGGTATTACTATTGTTTTAGGACTCGCTGTCGCTGCGCACACCCCAAAGCTGGACCCGCCCGGATTCCTGTTCATTGCAAATCAGTACGAACACACAGCCATACTGTTGGATTTGCGCACGAAGTCAGTTATTTCGCGTGTGGAAGTCGGTGTAAACGGCCATGAAGTCGTCGTCTCTCCCGATGGTCACTTCGGTTACGTTCCGATCTATGGAAACTCGGGCGTCGGTAAGCCCGGAACCGATGGCGACCGCATTGACATTATTGATTTGCAAGAGCACAAGCTCGCCGGCAGCATTGCGCTCGGCAAGCCGGTTCGCCCTCACTGCGCAAAATTCGGCCCCGACGGCTTTCTCTATGTAAGCGCCGAGCTGGCGCAGGCCATCTATGTTGTTGATGTAAAGGCCAGGAAGGTCGTAGGAGAAATTCCCACCGGCGCCATCGAGTCGCACATGTTCGTTCTATCACCCGACGGCAAGCGCGCTTACACCTCAAATGTCCACGCCGGCAGTGTCAGCGTCCTCGACCTGGAAAAGCGCGCCCTCATCACCGTAATTCCCGTTTCCAGGATTGTTCAGCGCATTTCGATGACTGCCGACGGCAAACGAGTCTTTGCGCACGACCAAGCCGAGCCGCGCATCGCCGTCATTGATACCGCAACCAACAAGATATCCGGCTGGATCACTCTCCCCGCAACGGTCTATTCCTCCGCACCTCTTCCGGACGGCCACACCATGGTCGCCTCTTCGCCTTCCGGTAAACTCTTCTCCATTGATTTGGGTAATTTGCAGCAAACCGGCGAGTCCGACGCCTGCGCCGCGCTAGGTGAACTCGCCCTCACGTCCGACGGCAATCGCGCTTTCTTGACCTGCCCCGCAACGGGCCAACTTCTTGTTTACAACCCGCACAACGGCAAGCCCGATCCCGAAATCACGCTAACCAAAGGCGTTGACGGCATCCAATGGTTCCCCGCCATTAGATAGCTCTCACATGATCTCAACTTGAACAACTGCGCCCAAATCGTTTTACAAACCCAACGCCTTCCACATCGCCGCGACACGCGCCTTCGTCTCTTCATCCATCAAAATCTCATCCGGCCACGGCCGAGTAAAACCCTCGCTTGCCCATTTCCTCGTCGCATCAATCCCCATCTTCGATCCGTAGTCTTGCAAACGCGACGCATGATCCAACGTGTCCATCGGCCCAAACGAAAACTGCACGTCTCGCTCCGGGTCCAGTGCGCAAAGCGCCTTCCACACTACTTCGCTGTAATTGTGAATATCCACGTCGTGATCCACCACAACAATTACTTTCGTAAACATCGCCTGACCCAGCGACCAAATCGCATTCATAATCTTCCGCGCGTGCCCGGGATATGACTTTCGAATCGCCACAATCATCAAATTGTGAAAAATTCCTTCCGCCGGCATCGCCACATCCACAATTTCCGGATACTGCATTTTCATCACCGGTAGAAATACACGCTCCACCGCATAACCCATGTAAAAATCTTCCTGCGGCGGCGGCCCCACAACTGTTGTCAGATAAATGGGATCCTTTTTGTGCGTCACGCACTCCACATGAAAAACCGGGAATTCCCCTTCGAGTGAATAAAATCCCGTGTGATCCCCAAACGGCCCTTCCGTCCGCATCTCACTCAAATTCACGTAGCCTTCGAGCACGATTTCCGCATTCGCCGGAACTTCCAGTTCGTTCGTCTCGCATGCCACCATCTCCACCGGCTCTTTCCGCAAAAATCCCGCGAACATCATTTCGTCCAGGTCCGGCGGGATCGGCAGCATGCCGGCAAGCGCTGTCGCCGGATCGGCACCAATTGCCACGCTCACCGAAATTCTTCCCTCCGGATTCTTTTCCCTTGCCCGGCGAAAATGCTCCGCTCCATGTTTCTGCGTTTGCCAATGCATGCCCGTCGTCCGTTCGTCATACACTTGCATGCGGTACATTCCAACGTTCCGCTTCCCGGTCTCCGGATTTTTCGTGAACACCAGGGGAAATGTAATGAACCGCCCGCCGTCCTGCGGCCAGCATTTCAATATCGGAAAATCAAAAAGGTTTACGTCGCTTCCCTTCCGTATCACCTGCTTGCAGTCGCCGTCCTTCACACTCTTTGGGAAAAACGATCCAAGCTCCGCCAGCTTGGGCAGCATTTTGATCTTGTCGAATAGTCCCTGCGGCGATTTCGTATCCAGGAATCCGCGAATCCGCGCCGCGACTTCGTCCAATTCTTCCACTTCGAACGCCATTGCCATCCGCTTCACGCTGCCAAACGTATTCACCAGCAGCGGGTACCGCGACCCTTTCGGTTTTTCAAAAAGTAGAGCGGGCCCAACGCTATCAAGCTTTCGATTTTTATCGCGCGCCACGCGCTGCGCTACTTCCGTAATCTCCAAAACCGGATCCACTTCCGCCTTGATCCGCTTCAACTCCCCCGCTTTCTCCAGCGCTTTCACAAACTCGCGCAAATCCCGGTACGCCACAAATCCTCCGCAGATATTCCGTGGGTGACTCTAGCACAATCGCCAATTGTCCATCCCAATGTCAACGCGGCGCAAAAAACGCGTAGTGGTCCCGTTTGCCCGCTTCCTATCCGAGCGCCTTTTTTCGGGGAGAATTTGCCAAATCGTGACAATAGAGGTCAAAAATTCAAGCTTACTTACTCTCCAAAACGCCCCTCCGCTCCAGGGTAAACGTCTGGAAACACCTGTCCTTTGGTTCCATAGCCTCGAACATACTATTCCGGGTAATTTCTCGTCAGAGGTGCTCCCATGCCCAACAATAGATCTTGGTATTGGCCTGATGTCACCGACCTGGACGGAGCGAAAAGCGCCTGCCGCTCGGGTATGTGGTGCGGCATCATAGTGGCCGGCATCACAGGCGTTTTTGCGCTCCTTGCGATCGCCGGTGTTAAGTCCTTGCCCGTGGATGGTTCAGCGCTTTTTGACGCGGCTCTTTTTGGAGGTATCGCCTTCGGCCTTTCACGCTGCTCGCGTTTTGCTGGCGTGGCTGGCTTTGTGCTCTTCCTCTTCGAACGAATCTACATGATTGCGAAAACCGGCTTCGTTCCCGGCGCGGGCATTTTTGGAATCGTCCTTCTTCTCGGCTTCCTGAATGGCATGCGTGGCACGTTCGCTTACAACAAATTGCAGACGCAATCTGCCGTCCCGCTTACTTCTCCGCCGTTCTCCTGAATCATTTTTGAGATTCAGGTTTTGCATTCGCCGAACAGCTACGGCATATCCGCGATTTGTTCTCGCGGCGCATTCATGTCCGGTGGCTCGATCACCAGAGACGGATTCCAATCATAGTGCGTCAAAACAATCCCTTGTGACCTCGTCATATTTCGCGGAAGGTGATCCTCGTCTCCAATGCACACGACGTAGCTATGGCTTTGAAACCTGTAGTCGAGTCGCGTCACCGTCCACTCGCGGCAATTGTCTGCATCATTAAATTTCAAGTCTCCCCGCGTGATACGGGAATCGCCCATGTCTTCTGAAATCCACCGCTTCAATTCTTCCGCTCCGCCGGGAGATTTTGCATTTGGCTCATTCGGATTGGTCAAGCAAGGCCGTGCCATCGGAAAATGAAAAAACAAATCTCCATTCGGAGTTCCCTTCACCCACGATGTATTTCCTTTGCGGTAATAGATGTCGTCACCAATTCGAATGTACTCCGCCGTGGTGCCCAACATTTTCTCTACAATGTGTTCCTTGTCCGGACAGATCGCTACGTGCGTGCGAATTATATCCACTTTATTGTTCTGCCGTAGTTCCGTCCGAATCCGCCAGCTCCGCGCGCCATTCATCGCGGCAACTTCCGCCTCAAGCGTCGCTCTCCCGGATTTCGGCAGCGAATAGTACACCACCACAATCAGGATGATTCCCGTTAATAGTCCAATCAACGCCTTTGGGCTCATCTCATCCCCGCGCGATTACGTGCTTGCCCTACGGCATTTCAGGTGCGCTCATTGGTGTCGCACTCATATCCGGCGCTTCAATTACCAACGATGGATTCCACTCATAGTGGGTTACAAATCCTCCCGTGGCCGTCATCACTCGCGGAAGATGATCATTCTCGTTGATACAGACAACATACTCCTGCTTCAAAGACCTAAGCTGCACCGTCTGGACACGCGTCACCGTCCATTCGCGGCAGCTTTCATCGTTCTCCAATATTTCGTTGCCCTTCGTGATGCGTGCCAGCTGAATGTCCTCCGCAATCCATTGTCTTAGCTCTTCCGCACCCCCCGCCACTTTCGCATTCGGCTCGTTCGGATTGGTCAGACAAGGCCGCGCCGTCAGAATGTTCATGAAAAAATAAGAACCGTTCGGCATCCCCTTTTTCCACGCCGTCGCGCCTTTGCGCCAATAGATATCGTCTCCAGTCCGGATATATTCCGACGCCGGTCCCCTGCCCTCTTCCACAATGTGTTCTTTATCCGGACAGATCGCCACGTGCGTCCGGGTGACAACTCCTCCCATGCCTTGCATTTCCGTCCGAATCCGCCAGCTCTGCGCGGCATTCATCGCCGCAACTTCCGCCTCAAGCGTCGCTTTCCCCGATTTCGGCAGCGAGTAATACACAACGACCACCAGCAAAATGATTCCAGCCAATATCCCAATCAGCGCTTTGGGGGTCATCTTACTCCTGTGCGGTTGCGAGCTTTCGCTACGGCATTTCCGGAAACTTCCACTTGGAAACGTTCATATCCGGCGGATCAATGGAAAGCGAAGGGTCCCACTCAAAATACATACTGAACTTCTCGTTGGCGCTCCTCCAATAGACCGGCAAACTCGTCGTTTCGTTGAGGCACACCTTGTAACTTCCAAGCCGATTTTGGGGAGTAATCCGCGTCACATTCCATTCGCGGCAACTCGTACCTTTGAAGGTCTGTAAATCCCCTTTCGAAATGGTGCCCTCCTTTATGTCCGACTCGATCCACTGCCGCATCTCTTCCGCGCCTCCAGGCAGATTCGTGCTGGGCTCGTTCGGGTTCGTTAAGCAAGGCCGCGGCGTCGGAAACGGTGTAAACAGATCTGGTCCTGGCGTGCCTTTCACCCATTTCATACTTCCGTTGCGATAGTAAATTTCATCGCCGAGTCGCACGTATTCCCCAAAACTATTCAGTCCATTTTCCAGGATATGTTCCTTATCCGGGCACGACGCAACATGCACGCGCGTCAGCAATGGCCTGCTGTTCACGCTGACTTCCGTACGAATGCGCCAGCTACTGGCGTTGTTCATCGCGATCACTTCACCATCGAACGCTTTCTTGCCCGGATTGGGCATCGCGTAATACGCGACGATCAGCAACAAAATGACTCCAGCTAGGATGCCCAGGACTCCCTTGGTGCTCATGATTTGCTCCTGTCGCCATCTTCAAAATTTCGTCTTCAGAATTTTGATTTCAGAATTTCGTCGGAAGGTGGCGCTTCAATCTTTATCGGAAGATTCCAGTCCGAGTAGGTGATCACTTCGCTGCGGTCGGGAGTAAACACTTCGCGCGGCAGATGATCAGTGTCCACACAAACTCCAAACACATCTCGCCAGCCCGCTGGAGCGGAGACGCTCGCAATCCAATCACGGCAGGGGAAACCACCGACTTCGCGCTTGTCGCCCTTGCGAACTTTTCCTACGACACCAAGAGTGTCCATCTGGGCCAGCATCGCGTCATTGCCTCGCGGTCCCCACATGCAGACGGACGTGCGCTCGTGCATTTCATTAGAGAGAAGCCACCCGTTATCTTTCCGCGTGTAATTCATGCCCTCAATCCAAATGGATTCGCTGCTCTGCTCTACGCGGTTCCCGCCTTCTTCAATCGTTGCTTTTGTGACGATGTGGGTTCGCGACGGGCAATATACCTCCGTAAGAGATTCGATGTTCTTGGTGGGCTCAGAGACAACAGTACGTACGCGCCAGCTTCGCGCATTCTGCATTGCGGCATTCATCTTCTTGAATTCAGAAACGCCCGAATTGGGCAAGACCCAATAGATGAGCAACGCGACAAATCCAAAGATGACCGCCCGCGCTGCCAGGCCGTTCGCGAGGTTTCGTTCCATGGCTCAATCTTGGCCGAATTGCCCATTCTCCACTCTTAATTGATTCAAATGGCTACCAAACCACTATTGCCTGATTCGCGGTCAGTCGCACGATCGCCGGCGCGCTTGCCGCCATCCGTCTCGGGGGCTAGAATCCTCGCAATTCTTCGGAGGACTCTATGAAAATTCTGCTCTCAGGGATCTTGTTGCTCGTCACTGTCCCGGCGCTCTTTGCTCAGGGCGCACCGCCGCAGGGCGCCGCCAACAAACCGTATGTCATGGAGTACTACTACAAAGTCCAGTGGGGCCATCAGCAGGAATTTCTGAATCTCTTCTTGAAAAACCATTACCCGCTGCTGCAGAAGCGCGTCGAAGCCGGCGACTTCCTCTCCGTGAGAATTGAAACGCCTTCCAACCACATGACCGAAGAAGCGCGCTGGGATTATCGCGTAACGATCACCTTCAAGAATTCCACCGTAGCCACCACTTCCAATCCCAACGAAGAAGCCGAGCTCAAAAAATTATTCCCAGAGCAAACCACCTACCAGCGCGAGGAACAACGCCGCTTCGAAATCCTCCTCGCCCATTGGGACCTCCCCGTCACCGACATCACACCAGCCAAGAAGTAGTACGAAAAACAGTCCAGCGCCTTCGCGAGCCGATCACTTCCGATATTGCTCGTCGCTGACCTGTTCCATCCATTCGACAACCTTACCGTCGAGCTTTCCCTGAATGGCGATGTGCGTCATCGCTGTGGTTGGCGCGGCCCCGTGCCAGTGCTTCTCGCCGGGCGGAAACCAAACCACATCACCCGGGCGAATTTCCTCGATCAGTCCGTCCCACCGCTGCGCCCAGCCACAACCGGCCGTGACGATGAGAGTTTGACCGAGCGGATGCGTATGCCACGCAGTCCGTGCGCCCGGCTCAAAAGTTACGCTGGCGCCTTGCACAAATGCCGGATCGGGCGCTTGAAATAACGGATCGATTCGCACCGTCCCAGTGAACCAGTCTGCCGGCCCCTTAGCGGAAGGTTGCGTGCCAACTCTCTTGATCTCCATTCTTTCTTCTCCTCGCGACGACGCTCATTTCCAACTGTCGGACGCGATCTGGGCGCCGTCCTCACTGAAATGCCTCTCTGGCAATCGCAACGGCGTTTATCGCGTTGGGTCAACCGGTGTAAAAGGCCAGATGAGTAATCGCCTCGACCACCTCATCCTTCGTTACGCTATTTGCGCGCGCTCGTTGAAGGTGAGATCGCAGTTGTTCCGGCCGATTCAGAGCAATCAGAGCGGCGACTGTGATGAGACTACGATCGCGCTTCGAGCGAGACCAGCCGTCACGCTCCGACGAACCTATCTTTGACGCCCTCTTTCCCACCACGATCCTGGCGGCCGGACAGCGCCATTGCGGTCATAGCGATAAACAACACCACGCCGAGCGAAGGCAGGTTTTTCATCTTCGTCTCCTGGTCATTTCTGTACGTTTCGTTTCTCTTATGCTGCTCAGCGGCCCACTAGTTTCTGCAGTGCTTCCGGGTACCGGGCGCCTTGCACCGCAATCTTCGAGGCTGCGGTCTCCAGCTCGCGGAGATCTTCGGGCGAAAGGTTCACATTAATCGCTCCCAGGTTTTCGTCTAGCCGATGCAGCTTGGTCGTGCCCGGAATCGGCACAATCCACGGTTTCTGCGCAAGCAGCCAGGCAAGTGCGATCTGCGCAGGCGTCGCCTTCTTCTGTTCTGCGAACTTACCAATCAGATCCACCAACACCTGATTCGCTTTCCGGTTCTCTGGCGTAAAGCGCGGGACGATGTTGCGGAAATCATTTTTGTCAAACTGCGTATCTTCGCTGATCTTTCCCGTAAGGAAGCCTTTACCCAAAGGACTGAATGGAACGAACCCGATCCCGAGTTCCTCCAGCGTCGGAATCACTTCCGCTTCAGGTTCTCTGAACCACAGCGAGTATTCGCTCTGAAGTGCGGCGACAGGCTGAACGGCGTGTGCGCGACGGATCGTCTGCACCCCTGCTTCAGAGAGGCCGAAGTGTTTCACTTTGCCTTGTTGAATCAGCTCTTTCACCGCTCCCGCCACGTCTTCGATCGGCACAGTGGGGTCAACGCGGTGCTGATAGAACAAATCGATGACATCAGTCTTGAGGCGTTTGAGTGATGCCTCGGCGACTTCTTTGATATGCGCAGGGCGGCTGTCCAGCCCGGCCTGTTTGCCAGTGTCAGGATCTAGTTTGAACCCAAACTTGGTTGCGATCATCATTTGCTCACGAAAGGGAGCGAGGGCTTCGCCCACAAGTTCTTCGTTCGTGAATGGGCCATAAACTTCTGCGGTATCAAAGAATGTGACGCCCCGTTCCACCGCAGCCCGGATGACCGAAATCATCTCCTGCTTCTCCCCGGCCGGACCGTAGCCAAAGCTCATTCCCATGCATCCCAACCCAATAGCCGACACTTCCAAATCGCTTTTTCCAAGTTTCCGTTTCTTCATGATTGTTCCTCCCAGACATCTTGTAAGGCCAAGACTGAATCAGGTAGTGAGTGAGTTTTGAATTCTTTGGTTCGTGACACAATAGGTCAAGAATTCAAACTGACCCACTACAAGGAGAGGTCTAGTCTCCTTGCTCCTCGGAAGTTTGCCTCTTTCGCCAGAGTTCTTGCCGGATCCTCGATACCCTAGGCAGTTATCGTGTTTTGGATGCTTTGCTCTCAGTGGCGGCCGCGCACTTGCGTCGATATTCGCGCGGCGCCATGCCCATCTCTCGTCTAAAAACACGACTGAACGAACTTTCCGATCCGTAACCAACCGCTGCCGCCACTTCAGAGAACGACGTATGGTTCGAGCGAATCATGTCGCCTGCCCGATACACCCGCCATTGGGTAAGGTATTCGAGAGGCGTCTGCCCCAAAACGGTCTTAAATTTCAAGGCAAAAGCAGACCTCGACATGCGTGCTTCGCGAGCGAGTGACGCAACAGACCAGCTCCTATCAATCCCCGAATGCATGGCCTGTATAGCCTTGCTGAGATGCTTGTCGGACGTGGCAGCCAGCCACCCTTTCGGCGGAGCCGCCGAGCTACTTGCGTAAGCCCGAATCGCGTAAACAAACAACGATTCATAAAGACAACTGATTAAGCGCGATGAAGCTATACCGGGCTGAGCTGTTTCTGCTGCCAAAAGATCCAGCACGGATTGGAAAGCGTGACTTCGATTCTGTTCCAGCCGCAGGTGCAGATATCGAGGCAGAATCGTGGAAATGAGTGGCGCCCCAAAGGCACTCATGCCAAACGACCCACTCACCACAGTAGTAAGCGGGCCGCCTCCTCCGTAATGAATCACGCTACCCCTTTCTATTTTTCTTAGCTCGCCGTATTCAACGACAGGGGAACGCGGATGATCCACCACCGTAAAGGGCTCATCACTGAGAATGAAAATGAAAACATCACCGCTGGAGAGCGGGATGGCTTGCCGCTGGCTCTTGAACTTCAGAAGCGCCGATCCGCGAACCAATAACGCGAAGCGTATCCGCGGACCTGGATCCCCCGAGTAGCGAAAACCCCACGGAGCTGTCGCCTCCAGACGCGTATAAACCGCTTCCTGAATTCTCATGGATCCAAAGACTTCAGACAGCGGGTCCATGCGATGTTCAGATGCTGGACGATCGGTCACATTTGTTGGACGGATGGCACTCATTAGTCCCAATTCTACTGCATCTATCTCTGGAGGCCCCCAAACATTTCAATTGGAGAAAAAATGATCGTAAGAATGGTTCGCTCTATACATTTCATTCGCGTGACTCTATTCGCGCTTTGCGTGACCGCTGCGTATTCGCCGGTTGTTGCATCGCAAGAAACGAAAAAAGAAGTTGATCTCAGGTGCAGTTCTTCTGATGCGACGTTTCCATGCTCTTCCACAGCGTCTTCGAAAGAACTCCCGGATGCACCGGCCCCGCAGACAGCACAGCTAACGGGTGTTGCAGAAGCGCAAGATCATACCAGTCCGTCAAGCCCCTCATCCATTCCGCAAGATCAAAACGGTGCCGTGCTGTTCCTGCCTGTCAAGAGTCCTCGTACTCTGTCCTTCAACGATAAATTTACAATCTACACCCATCAAACATTTGGGCCGCCTGCGCTTATCTTCCCGGCATTCGCAGCCGGCATGGGCATGGCCAATCCAAAGAGCAACTACCCTCGCGAATGGAAAGACGGCCCCGGAGCGTTCGGGAGGCTCTATGGAGATTCCATCGCTATGGCTACTTCCCAGCGAACAGCGCGCTTTTTGACAGGCGCTGCCCTGCATGAGGATCCGCGATACGTGCGGTCCACCAGTACGAATCCTCTTGCGCGAACCGCGCACGCCCTTGCGTTTACTTTCATAGATAAAACCGACTCAGGGAGAAACACGCTTGCCTTCTCGAATTTTGCTGGAGCGGCTGCTAGCGGTTTTGTGGGAAGTGCTTATCTTCCGCACGGATACAACGATCTCACGCATGCGGAGCAAAGAATGGCATTCCAGTTCACAAGCATTGCGATTCAGAATATAGCCGCTGAATTTCAACCACAGTGGGGACCGCTCGTGCGGAAACTACGCATCCAGAAAATTATTCCCGAGTGGTGGGTGCCGCAGCACAAAAACTAAGCCGTGCGGCAATTTCCTTTTGGTACGGTCGTTGCGGGATCTTTCGTCGCATGGTGCCCAATTATGGTTCGGTCGCCCTGCCCAGGGCCAATTGAGCCACTCTGCCGCCAATAACTATCACCCGGAGGCGCCGTGTCGTCCGGCCGGGCTAGAACAGGCGTCCAAATACTCGCACGCGAACAGAATGAGTTCGTTTCGCAAGGCTTCGTACTGTTTCTCGGAGGCGACGGATTCGAGCAATCTCCGGCTAATGCCGGCCATCGCGCCCTGCAGGATGGAAGCGACTAGTTCCGGATCTTTAGTAAGAGGCTCGCGGGATGACACCAACATTTCAACGATCGCCTTGTTGGTGCGTATGCCTATTTGCTGAACGACCTTCGCTCCATCCACGTCGGAGCTCACCGAATAGAGAGCGACACTCGTTTTGGCTTTTTTCATCTTCGCTTCAAAAAACGCATTGATGAGCGCGGTAACCATTTGCCGCAGCGTTGCTCCCTTCTGCTCTTTGCACGCGAGTTCGACGGCGCTAGTCACTTCGTCGAGGTGGCGTTTTAAGGCGGCTTGCAAAAGAGAGCTTTTGTTCGGGAAGTACTGATATAAGGTTCCGACGGACACGCCAGCTCGCAAGGCTACCCTAGTCGTGGTTAGGCGTTCCTTTCCGACCCTGAGCAAAACCTGAATAGTGGCTTCGAGAATCGCCTCCACGCTTGCGGCGGAACGCGCCTGAACGGGCGTTTTACGCGGCTCTAGGACGACTTGGGAACGTTGGGGCAAATGCGAACTCACAATCTGAAGCTTTCTTCATCTAATCACGGGTGAGCTGGGTACTACAAGAGGAAGCGGTTTAGTTTCAAATTTCTTGGTTCGTGACACATGGAGTCGAAATTCAAACTCTAACCACGCCCAGAGGAGGACACACAGAATGACGAAACAAACGGAACTTGGCGGAACGTTTCGCCTTCCAGGAACTTCACTAACCGTGAATCGCATGGGCTATGGCGCGATGCAACTTGCCGGCCCGCATGTGTGGGGACCGCCCCGCGATAGGAACGCTGCGATTGCCGTTCTGCGAGAGGCAATTGCGTCCGGTGTGAATCACATCGACACCAGCGACTTCTACGGCCCGCATGTGACCAATCAAATCATCAAGCAGGCACTCCATCCCTATCCAAAAGAACTCGTGATCGTCACCAAACTAGGCGCTCGCCGTGGCGAAGACCAGTCCTGGATTCCCGCCCTTTCGCGTCAGGAACTAATCGATAGTGCCCACGACAATCTTCGCAACCTCGGACTCGACGCGCTCAATGTCGTAAATCTTCGGGTTGGAGGATTTACGGAGCCGGTCGAAGGATCGATCGAAGAACAGGTGACTGTCCTTGCCGAACTCAAACGCCAGGGATTGATTCGCCACATCGGTCTGAGCAACATCACTCCCAAGCAGTTGGCGGAGGGTCAGAAAATCACGGAAATCGTCTGCGTGCAGAACTTCTACAACGTAGCGCAACGACAAGATGATGGCTTCATTGACGACTTGGCAAAACACGGCATCGCGTATGTAGCCTTCTTCCCGCTGGGAGGTTTCACCCCGTTCGAATCGTCCAAGCTGGACACAGTAGCCGCGTCACTGCAAGTGACGCCGATGCAACTCGCGCTAGCGTGGCTTCTTCACCGTTCGCCCAACATGCTGCTAATCCCGGGCACATCTTCCGTCGGCCATCTTCGCGAAAACCTCAGCGCCGCGAAACTGCAACTTTCTTCAGAGGCGATCGCTGACCTCGACTCAATCGGCAAAAGCTCCAAAACAATGAGCACCGGCGGGGAAGCCTGACCTATCGATGGTTTTCCCCGAGTGCTCTCATCGGAGCATGCCGGTCATCGACAAACCGAAATCTATGAGTAGTAAAAGAAGAATGGAATGCGCGTATTCGTGACAGGTGCTACAGGCTTTATCGGTACTGCCATCGTGAAGGATCTAATCAACGCAGGCCACCAGGTGCTCGGCCTCGCTCGCTCAGATGCGGGCGCTAAGTCTCTCATCGCCGCAGGCGCCCAGGTGCATTGAGGAGATCTTGAAGACCTCGACAGCCTGCGCAGCGGAGCGGCCGCCTCCGATGGCGTGATTCACACCGCCTTCAACCACGACTTCTCGAAATTCGCGGAAAACTGTGAAGCGGACCGGCGCGCCATCGAAGTTCTCGGCACCGCGCTCGCTGGCTCCGACCGGCTGCTGCTCGTCTCCTCTGGGCTTGCGCGCGTGGCGTCCGGACGCGCAGCGACCGAGGAAGATGCACCTGTTCCCGCCTCTACCTCGTATCCGCGCGCGTCGGAAGTGACGGCCGTGTCGCTAGCGGCGAGTGGGGTCCGAGCGTCGGTGGTTCGCCTCCCGCAGGTCCATGACCGAGTCAAGCAAGGCCTGGTCTCCTACCTGATTGCTATAGCTCGCGAGAAGGGTGTCTCAGCATATGTCGGCGACGGGCTCAACCGCTGGCCCGCAGTGCATCGGCTCGATGCTGCCCGCCTCTACAGGCTGGCGTTTGAGAAGGGTGCCGCGGGAGCCAGATATCACGCGGTCGCCGAAGAGGGCGTGCCGCTTCGAGACATTGCTGACGCAATCGGCCGTGGCCTCAACGTTCCGGTGGTCAGCAAGTCCCCAGCGGAGGCAGCCGAACATTTTGGCTTCCTCGGGTACTTTGTGGGCGCCGACGGTCTAGCATCGAGCACGCAAACGCAGGAACGGCTGGGATGGCATCTAACCGGGCCTGGATTGCTTGTCGATCTCGACCATGCGCGCGATTTCGATAGAAAGACAAACGCGACACCGGCGCGAGCCTAAGCACGTTTGACCTCTCCTCCCCGCAGTTCTACTCTGGGAGTAGCCGAATGAACCGCGTCTATCTCGATTACAACGCCACGACGCCCGTCGAGCCCCAAGTCCTCGACGCGATGCTTCCCTATTTCTCCGTCGAATTCGGCAACGCCGCCTCGATCCACACTGTCGGCCAGCGCGCCCGCGCCGCCGTGGAAACCGCTCGCGATCAGATCGCTGCCCTTCTCGGCGCTCGCTCTCAAGAAATTGTCTTTACCAGCGGTGGCACCGAATCGGATAATCACGCCATTTTCGGCATCGTTCGTTCCGCTCCCGGCGCGACCAAGCACATCATCACCACCAGCATTGAGCACGAAGCCGTTCTCAACACCTGCCAGGCGCTCGAAAAAGAAGGCGTCGCTGTGACTTATCTTCCGGTGAATTCCGAAGGCCTCATCACGGTGGAACAAGTCGAAGAAGCGATTCGCCCTCACACCGTTTTGATCACCATCATGCACGCGAACAACGAACTCGGCACCGTGCAGCCTCTTGCGGAAATCGGCAAACTCGCCACCCAGCGCGACATCTATTTCCACACCGACGCCGTGCAATCCGCCGGAAAACTTCCGCTCGACATAAAAACGCTCGGCGTGGATCTGCTTTCCATCTCCGGTCACAAGTTCTACGCTCCGAAAGGAATCGGCGCGCTCTACATTCGCGGCGGCTCGCGGCTCCAACAATTGCTGTACGGCGGACATCATCAACGCGGATTTCGTCCCGGCACGGAAAACGTTCCGGGCATCGTCGGCCTCGGTAAAGCCGCCGAACTCGCACGCCTTGCGTTTGCATCGGACGCGGAACGCGTCGGCAATCTGCGCGACAAACTCGAACAAGGTCTCGCCGCGCACATTCCCGATTCGCACGTCAATGCGAGCCGTGCGCCGCGCACGCCCAACACGACCAATCTCACCTTCCCCGGGATCGAGGGCGAAGCCATGGTCATCGCGCTGGACATGAAAGGAATCGCAGTCTCCACCGGCGCCGCTTGCTCCTCAGGAGCCGTCGAGCCCTCGCACGTCCTCACCGCCATCGGCCTCTCCGCCGACGACGCCCGCGCCAGCATTCGCTTCAGCCTCGGCCGCCACACTACCGCAGCCGAAATTGATTACGCCCTCGAAGCCGTTCCCGCCGCAGTCGCACAGCTTCGCGAGCTCTCGCCCACCTATCGCAAGGAGGCGACATCGCGCACCTAATCCGTCATTTCGAGTGGAACAAGCCGACGTTCTTGCTTTCCGATTCATTCTGATGAATCGGTCGGCTCGTGGAAGGAGAAATCTTTCTTCGATTGCAGCGCAACCCAGGCTAATCCGATAAAATAGAAACAATGCTCACGGAAACACAATTCGAGACTTTGCCCATCAGCACGGAAACGCAGCCCGGCCTCGTCGCCATAGCCATGTCCGGCGGAGTGGATTCCTCCACCGTAGCCGCCGTCCTGCAACAACATTCGCGCCGCGTCGTCGGCCTCACGATGCAATTGTGGAATCAGCGCCGCCTGCCGGAATTGCAGGGCGATGGTCCCGCGCAGCACCGCTGCTGCTCGCTCGACGACGTTTACGATGCGCGTCGCGTCGCGCAGCATCTGAATTTTCCGCACTATGTTGTGAATTTCGAGCGCCAGTTTGAAGACCGCGTCGTGCGTCCCTTTGTGAACGATTATCTTGGCGGCCGCACGCCGATCGCTTGCACGAATTGCAACAACGACGTGAAGTTTGAGCCGCTGCTTCGCATGGCGCGCCAAATCGGCGCGGAGCGTCTCGCCACAGGTCACTACGCAAGAATTCGCCGCCACGATCCCACCGGCCGCTGGCAACTTCTCCGCGCCCTCGATGAAACAAAGGATCAGTCCTATTTCCTCTGGGGCCTCACGCAGGAACAGCTTTCCATGAGCGAGTTCCCTCTCGGCGAACTCACAAAAGAGGAAGTCCGAGACCTCGCACGCCGCGTGAATCTTCCCGTCGCGGAAAAGCCGGAAAGCATGGAACTATGCTTCGTTCCGAGCGGAAACTACGTGCAATTCATTCAGGCGTACGCGCGTGAAAGTGGAATCGCTCTGAATGAAAAGGAAGGCGAAATCGTCACCGAAGACGGCGCCGTCGTCGGCCGCCACCGCGGCGTGCACAATTTCACCATCGGCCAGCGCAAAGGACTCGGATTTGCCGCCGGCAAACCCCTCTACGTTTTGGAGATTGATCCGGAACGCAACCGCGTCGTAGTCGGCGACGATGAAGCGCTTCGCACAACTTCGTTTGAAGTCACAGGAACAAACTGGGTTTCCATCGCCGCGCCGACTTCACCGCGCCAAGCCAGCGTAAAAATTCGCCACAAGCACGAACCCGCATCAGCAATCATCGAAGCCCTAAGCGAAAACTCCGCAGGAATCACCTTCGACATGCCCCAGCGCGCCGTAACACGCGGCCAAGCCGCAGTCTTCTATGAAGGCGACGTAGTCCTAGGCGGCGGCTGGATCAAGTAAAATGCGCCAGTTTTGCCGGCGCATTTTGTTTTATTGTCAAAGTTTTTTTGACTCTTAGATGAAAAGTTCTTCTTCCTGCTCAAGCGGCTCATCGCGCCGCGAAGAAGAACGCCGCGACCGCAGCAAATCCAGCCCGACCTTAATTCCCTGCACCAGCGCGGAAGCTTTCTGAACCGGCCGCCAGAAACTATGCTTGAACTGTGACCCCGCTTCTTCCACTGCCTCGAGCGTTCCGGTGAGAATCCGGTCCGCGCGCACAAGCTGCCCGCGCAAGCGATCCGCCGCCTCCGTAAAAACCCGGTCCACCTTTTGCGCCTGTCCCCGCGCCAGATAGACAATGTGCGCTGCGTCGCTCACCATCGTGGAAATCTTCGGCTGGGTATCGTCCAGCAGAATCTGCACGCGCGTGAGGATGGGACTAATCTTGTTGTTCAGATCCGCGACGCTCTTCTGCACCTGCTGCATCGTTTGACGCGTCTGGATGTAAAGCATCGTCAGAACCGTCACTTGCACAACCAGCGCGATCCCGATCACCACTCCGACCCAGTTTTCCATGCACGCCCCATCCGGCCCCGTTCAGGAGCCGCCCTCGCTGGCAATTCTGGTCCGTTTAAGACTTCGCTGCTTCGCGGCGATACGCTTCTCTACCGCTTTCGACAGCCGCCGAGATCGAGTCTTTTCCGCGTGCAGCCGCGTCCTTGCCACGCTCAATCAAGTCATCGGCGCGCTCACGCAGTTCCCGCGCTTTACGCTGAGCATAATCGCGCCCTTCATCGGCCTTCTTGGAAAGAAACTCGCGAGTCTCCTCGCCGGACTTCGGCGCAAACAAAATTCCGACCAGGGCTCCTACGCCCAAGCCGACCAGAAAATAAGTTACTTTGGATCCGACATTGTCCGCCATAGAACCTCCCACTTTCCTCAATCGCCGCGGCTGATCCAGCTGAATTTCTCTGTACTTCCGAAAACCAACGTAGCACAGCAAAAAGTGAGGCGCAATAAGGACTAACCGGTATCTAGGCCAAAGTTCGGTTATTAGAAGTTTCTGAGTTTTCCAAATGCGCGACGACTCGCTCCGCACTCTTGCGAGCGACCACTTTGCTCAAGCGCTCGATTCCCGCGCGGCGGATATTTGCCACGCTGCCAAATTCCCGGAGCAGTCGCTGCGTGGTTTTTGGACCGACGCCGGGAATTTCCAGGAGTGCGGAAGACGTTTGTCTTTTGCCGCGACGTGAGCGGTGAAATGTCACGGCGAAACGGTGCGTTTCGTCGCGAATCTGCTGAATCAGGTGCAGCACGGGAGAGTGCCGGTCCAGAATAATCGGCTCATCTTCCTGGCCGAACACGTAGAGAATTTCTTCTTTCTTCGCGATGCTTGCAATTGCTTGATTGATGATTTGCAGTGCGTCGAGCGCCTGCGCCGCGGCGTGAAGCTGGCCGATTCCCCCGTCAATCAAGATCAAACTCGGCAAAGGTTTTTTTTCTTCCTGCAAGCGCCGGTAACGGCGCGAAACGGCTTCGCGCATGCTTGCAAAATCGTCGTTTTGCCATTCCTGGCCGACAACGCGCAGGGTTTCGGCGCGCTCTTCTCCGCGAATGATAAATTTTCGGTAATCGGATTTTTTCATCCGACCTTTTTCCCATACGACCATCGAAGCGACAGTGTCCGTTCCTTGCATGTGAGAAATGTCAAAGCTTTCGATACGCGCCGGCTCTTCCGGCAAACTCAACGCATTCTGCAAAGCTTCCGCGATTGCCTTTGAATTTGGTTTGAGCACGCGGAAACGCTGCGTGAAGGAATGTTCTGCGTTGCTTTTGACCAAATCGAGGATTGCGCGCTTCGAACCGCGTTGCGGCGTGAAAATTTCCACTTTGTGACCGGCGCGTTCGGCAAAAAGTTCTTCCAATAGTTCTCTATCTTCTACTTCTTCCGGAACGTGAATTGCTTTCGGCAAATACTCCGCTTCAAGATAAAGCTGCTTCAAAAGTGAGGGAACGAATTCGCCGGGATCAAATGCCTCCAGGTCTTCCCAATAAAATTCTCGCCGATCCACGACGCGTCCGCCACGCAAGTGAAAGAGATTTGCGGCAACAAGCGGCGGCTCGGCGTAATAAGCAAGCACATCCGTGTCGTCCCCTTGCGTCGCGGCGATGCGCTGGCGCTCTTCGATATCTTCCATCGTGCGGAGCAGGTCGCGATACGCCGCAGCTTGTTCGAAAAGTTCCTTCTGCGATGCAGCCATCATGCGTTCTTCCAGGCTCTTCACCAGATCGTGCCGGCGTCCCTCAAGAAACATGCGTACATCATGCGCGGCTTCCGCATAACGCTCGTCGGTAGTGAGGCCCGGCACACACGGCCCCAGACAGCGATGAATGTAATATTGCAGACAAGGCCGCGGATGCGGACGCGTCAGATCCACCGTGCAGGACGGAACCAAAAATCGCTTGTGCACAAAGTGCAAAATGCGCCGGGCAAGACTTGCGGGGAAATAGGGGCCGAAGTAGAGCGAGCCGTCCTTCCTAATACGCCGCGTGAAATAAACGCGCGGATATTTTTCATACGCGGTGAACTTGATGTACGGATAAGTCTTGTCGTCGCGCAGAACGACGTTGAATTTCGGCCGATATTGTTTGATGAGATTGTGTTCGAGCGCAAGAGCCTCGCGCTCGTTCTCAACCACGATCGTTTCGAGCTCGGCAATTTCGCGCGCCAGCGAACCGGTTTTTGCGTTCGTCCAGCGCGACTCCAGGAAATAGGAGCGCACGCGATTGCGGAGCACGCGGGCTTTGCCGACGTAGATGACGTGGCCACCAGCGTCCTTAAACAGATAGACGCCTGGGCTCTCTGGCAACTGCGCGGCTTGTTCTTTGGGTTCCATGGGGAGTTCGATTCTAGAGTTTAGGGTATCGTGACGAAGAGGGGAACCTGATGAGCAAAGCAAGTGAAAACCTGCAAGCAGCACTACAGCTGGCCATGGCAAGGCGTCCTAAGGTTGGAGGCTTTCCGTATCTGGCGGAAACTCTGCGGCGCGCGGGAGTGACGCATAACTTCCGTTAGACCGCAGGAGATTCCGGCCGCATCTTACATATCGACTACGGGAGGCACCGTATGAATCTACCGGACGCGCCGATTGCACACGAAGGCTTCTTTGCCACGCATTTCTTCACCGTGAGGGACCAAGAAAAATCGAAGGACTTCTACGTCCGAATTCTTGGCGGAAAAGTGATCAACCCGGAAAATCCGTGCTACATCAAGCTGGCTAATACCTGGATCATTCTCAATTCCGGCGGTGGCCCGACACCCGACAAGCCAGGGGTGCTCCTCGAAACACCGACGGATCTCAACAGAGTGAATAGCTTCCTAAACTTGCGTGTCGCCGACATCTGGGCCTGCTACAAAATCAACGACACTTCGCGTTAGTGGCTATTAATTGCTGGTCCGGCAAATAGCAGGAGATTGCCATCCGGATCTTTGACTACGAAATTTTTGGCGCCCCAAGGCTGTTTTTTCAGTGACTGGTGAAAAGTGACGCCAACGGACTGGAATTCAAGAAACAGCAGCTTGATCTCGACTGCCGTGGCGACGGTCATAGATGCTGACAGCAGTTCCTCACGATCGCGGACTGTCTGCTCAAGTGTAGGCCCCTCGACACGCCTAAGATTGAGAAGCGCTGCGTCGCGACCCACTTGCGCATAGTAGGGAGGGTCGCCGTAACTGAATACCAGCGAAAAACCTAACTTCTTGCAGAAAAATTCGCATGACCTCTTGATATCGGCAACGAACAGTTGCGGCTCTGCATTGACAATCGTCGCTTTGGCTGGCGACGATCTCACCTTGTTCACCTTGCGCGATGTGGTGGAAAGGCCAGTTTTGAGGGCTTGCCAACTATCGAAGCCGTGCTGTCTTGCGACCATTTCTTGCGCATCACTGAGCATGAAACTCGCCGCAAGAATTTCCGTGTCGGGCATATTCAGGAAACGAGGCATTAGCCCGCGGATTTGTGCTGCGACGGGATAGTGCCGTTCGCGATGCCAACGCAATATGAGCTTGGCTTGCTTTTTAAGGTTCTCTAGATTGGGCATGCGGGCCTCCACGATGAGATCGTAGGTGGGCATTGCCCTTCGACTGTGCCGATGCACCCTACATGCGCCGGTTGCAGTGTCTGCCACCGCGTGAGTAGTTGTCAATTGAGAAGGACGCCGAGCTACATGTGTCGGGGCTGAATTATTGATGTCGCACTTTGGGAGGCTTGCTAGAATCCGGCGCATGAAAAGGCGAACATGGTTGCAGGCCGCGCCCCTTCAGTGTTCCTGCCAGCTGGCATAGCAGGGGCAATAAGGCGCGCGTTTCTAGAGGCCCCAATCGGGACTCCGAATACGGAGGAAGGGCGCCAAGGTGAGGCGATGACAGGATCAGCGAAGTTTATGAATTGCGAATCTATCACGTGCTTCCCGGAAAGCTGGACAGCCTTGTTGCGCGCTTCCGAGAACATACAGATGCGCTCTTTGCGAAACATGGAATGAAGAACATGGGCTCCTGACGAGAGTCTCGGAAGCTTTGGACGCGGTTCTGCATCGAATCAGCGTGGAATCATGAATGGCCATCAGCAGCTGTTTAGAATCTGCCACCTTAAGGCAAAGGCGACGGGCAACTCGGAAGTAGGTTTTTGCTATAAGATTTGAATTGAGATCCAGCCTCAATGTAGAACCGAAAAACTTGGTGGAGGTTACGGTGAATCACCCAACATTTAAAGCTTCAAGGGGCAGGGCTTCTGACGAACAGGCGCGCACGCCAAGTCTGATACGGCGAACCATTTTTGTGGCAACGCTTGGCGCTTTTTTCCTTGTGTCGGGCGTCTTCCTGTCGTCGTGCTCGAATCAAACGGCTTCCGGGCAGCACGCAACGATTCTGATGCGCGATGGCACGACGCTCACGGGCACGGTCACAGCGACTTCGGGGGCAGAAATCACATTAGCTGGCGACGACAAGACAACGCACGTGGTTCCGATGACACAAGTGAAATCGATCGAGTATGACGACGCGGCGGCGGTGCAAACTGCGGCCGGGCAGCCTTCTTCTACGGGCGGGGCTTCTGGGGCTCCCGCGGGCAGCGATGCTTCTGCCAGCGGGGCGTCTTCTTCCAGCGGCGGGGGCACGCCCGCGCGTCGGACTGCCGCGTCCAGAGCGGCCTCCAGAGCGAAGTCCGAGGCTGTGCACGAAGAACACTATCATCCGACGCAGGATGAGATTCAAACCAAGACCTACGTGCTGCCAGTTGGCACGAAGGTTTCCGTTCGAACGGAAGAGACGATCGACTCAGCCAAGGCGGCCGAAGGCCAGACGTTTGCGGCTGAAATCGACGGCGATGTTCTCGATGCCAACGGAGACGTGGTGGTTCCCCATGGCGCAAACGCCCAGATCGTCATCCGATCCGCTTCTAAGGGAGGCCGCTTTAAGGGCACGTCCGACCTTGTGCTGGATCTGCAATCCATTTCGGTCGGGGGCAAGGGATACGTGGTTAGCACGAGCGATTTGCAACAGAAGGGGAAACAAGGATTTGGCGTGAACAAGCGGACCGGGGAATTTACAGGCGGCGGAGCTGCGCTCGGCGCGATTATCGGGGCGATTGCGGGCGGCGGCAAAGGGGCGGCGATCGGAGCCGGAGCCGGAGCGGGGGCTGGCGCGGTGACTCAGATCGCGACCAAGGGCGGGGCGATTAAAGTACCGGCGGAGACGGTGCTAACGTTCCAGCTCGACAAGCCTGTGAAAATCGTTGAAGCAATGTGACCGCGTCGCGATACCAAGTTGCAGACGGGAGCCAGTGAAACGCAATCCGCTGGTGATAGCAGGTCAATTGGCCAACGCAATCGGATACAACGCGATTCCAGAAAATACGAGCGCACGCGATTGCGCAGCGCCCGCGCTTTCCCTACATAGATAACCTTCCCACTGGCGTCCTTAAACAGATAGACGCCTGGGCTTTCCGGCAACTGTGCGGCTTGCTCACGGGGTTCCATGGGAGAAAAAGCTCTCAGTCATCAGTCGTCAGTTTCAAGAGAGAAGGCAAAGCGGCTGAATCTGGCCTAAAACTCGTGTTTCTGCCAGGCAACTTCCATCATACTAGAAGGAATCGGAGTTGAATGTGAGAAGCGCGTGCCGACGAAACGTTCCATTTTGATTTTGCTGGCCGCCGCGATTGCTTGCGGCACGGCTTCTTCGTCGTTCGGGCAATCCGCTAAGCCCGACGATTCTCCAAAAGCAAAGCCCAACAAGCAAACCGACACGGCAGCGAAATCCGCCGAAGACCAACCCAAGTGGGACCCTTACCGCGCGGAAAAAGACATCGAAGTTGGCCAATACTACATGAAGAACGGAAAGTTTGACGCCGCGATTGACCGTTTCACTGACGCGATTGAAGCAAAGCCAGGCTATGCCCCGCCGTTCCGCTACCTCGGCGAAGCGCAAGAAAAAAAGGGTATGAAACGCGACGCCATCAAATCCTACAAACGCTATCTGGAGCTTTATCCGCATGCCGAGGACAAAGAAAAGATATTGAAGAAAATTGAGAAGCTGCATGGAGAAGTAGAGAAGAAGTCATAGGGTCCAGAAGCGGTCAACAACGCGTCGCGCAGACGGGTCGCATGAAGACAGGCGTCAAAAGCGGGAGTCGCTTCGAAAACGATGCGAGCCGATATGCCGCATATCTCGAGACTCCCGAGGGCCGCCTACGCGCAGGCCTGGCTTTTGCCAACCTGCAGGAATTTCTGCCCGCATCGGTGGGAGTCAACTCGCTGCGCGCCCTCGATCTCGGGTGCGGAACAGGGGCTGCCGCCGTTCGTCTGGCGCGTCTCGGTATTCATGTCACCTTGCTCGATTCGTCTCCGACGATGCTGACTCTGGCGGAACGGACGATCGTCGAAGCCGGAGTAAGTGACAAGATCACGGTTAAACGCGGTGACGCCGCCCAGTTGACGGACATTTTTCAGACGGGATCGTTCGATATCATTCTTTGCCATAACCTTTTGGAATATGTCGATGACCCGGGCGCCGTGTTGCGCAGCGCCGTGCGTGGAATGCGGGATTCGTCGGCGATACTGTCCGTCCTCGTACGGAATCAGGCGGGTGAAGTGCTGAAGGCGGTTCTCCAAACGGGCGATTTGGCCGCAGCGGAAGATAACCTGACTGCGGAGTGGGGAGAAGAATCCCTATACGGGGGCAGAGTACGTTTGTTCGCGCCGGAGGCTTTCGAAGCGATCTTGAAAGACGCGTCACTCACAATCAACGCTCGGAGGGGAGTGCGCGTTATCGCGGATTACCTGCCGGCACAGATTTCTCGATCGGCGGAGTATGAGCGAATCTTCGCTCTGGAGCGCAAGCTCGGCAAACGGCGGGAATTCTTCGGCGTTGCTCGTTACATGCACTGTTTGGCAAGCTGTGCAACCGCTGGATCGGAGGGAGATGAATGAGCAACGTCAAACCGGCGCCTTCGTCTACCATTCCGGCCTCCCTCAAGCCGGATACCGGCATTTCGCTCGGACTTGGGCTCACTAACGAGTGCAACCTCAAGTGTGCCTTCTGCTACCGCGATCCAACTCGCGCCGACCGTCTCTCGTTAGAACAGGTCAAGTCGGTGATCGAATGCCTTCCGGTTCGCTCCGTGAATCTGGGAACGGGCGAGAACGGAATGCATCCTGATTACAAGACTATATTGGCTTACCTGCGAACTCGACCGGTGAAGCTCACCATCACTTCCAACGGCCACAGTGTTGCCGTTCTGGAAGACCATGACTTGCGTGCCTTCCATGACATCGAGTTTTCTCTCGATTACCCAACCCAAGCGGAACAGGATGTCCAACGCGGCGCAGGTAACTGGGAACTGATTCATCAACAGGCCGAGCGTTGTGTGCGTCTAGGTGTACCCGTAACGATTGTCGCGGTCATGATGAAGTCAAACTACTTGCGGCTGGCGGATGTCGCGCGAGTCGCGAAACGGTTTGGCGCTCCCCTGCGTGTGAACGTCTATCAGGCAGTGCGGTCCGATCTCTACGCACTCACGTACGAAGAATACTGGCAAGGGTTCCATAAGCTTTTCGAGAGCACCGATGCAATCGCCATCGGCGAGCCCTTGGTGCGGGCGATGGCCGGGCTACCGCCACTCGAAGGAGGATGTGGCGTCAGCACGGTGCGAGTTACGCCCCGCGCCACAACGCAGCCTTGCGTTTATTGGCCCGGCTCCGGAGAGCCGCTGTCTGAGTTGATTTTGTCAGGGTCCGAGATTCTGAACTCTGCGCCTTTTGAGCAGGCCCGTACACTTCCAGAAGCGTGCCGGTCTTGCGAGTTTCGAGAACCATGTCATGGAGGATGCGCAGGACGACGGCGCCTGCAAGGGGCGCTACGGCAGCCGGATTTTTATTGTCCGATCATTCGGGAGGAGCGCCCACGGCTCAACATCCGCATGGCCGCAAATCGCGATCTGCCCAAACTCGGCAGCTCTTGCACCACGGTCGTGATGGCCCGAGAGTCTGCGTCGTGAAGATCGGCATCGATTGACGGAACGCGCCGCGCTTTTCCTATTGCGCATCCACCCAAGTGTGCGACCCCACTCGCTTGACGACCACATTTTAAAAAAAAAGAGTCGCAGGCGCTAAATGATGCGGCTACTTCCACTCAACTAGTTTCGACGGATCCGGTTCGCGCTGGCAGCTCGGAACGGTGAGGACACCACTTAGGTTGCTAGGCGAAAAGAGATCTGGCTGCTCGAGCGATCCCTTTGAGAACGCGGAACCCATCATCCTGTGAGCCGGTATCGAACTGCGCTCCCGCATGATCGACGGCATTGCTGACCATGGCAACCGAGGCTACGGAAGCTTGCCTGGCTACGCCAAAGGCAAAAAGCGATGCGGCCTGCATCTCGACCGCGAGTGCGCCCTCCCGGGCCCATTTATTGAGTTGTGTTTTGGTTTCGCGGTAAGGTGCGTCCGTCGTCCACACCTTACCAGAGCGGACTGCCCATCCGGTGGCGATCAACTCCCGCTCGAGAAGCGGGACCACAGGCGACTTGCACGCGACCTCGATAGCTGGCGGCAGGTAGTGATAAGAAGTGCCCTCGTCACGAATCGCGCTGGTTGCCACCACGAGACATGGGAGCGGTAAATCGGGAGACACGCGGCCGGCGGAGGTCAGTCCGATGATGAGTTTGGCTCCCGCGGCTCGGAGCTGCTCGGCAATCAGTACCGCATAGGGTCCACCGATGGTTCGCGCGATGATTCCACACGTGACATTTTCGAGATCCATCGTGAACATCGAGGTGTGAAAGCACGCCCAGGGCCCGAAGGGCTTGGCTATGCCATCTCGAACCAACCAGTCGGTGATATCTCCGTCGAACTCCAGGATGCACACCGGGGGAACGGTTCCGACCGGTATCTGCCGGCTTCGTCGCACATCGTCGATCAAGTTCTCAGGGGTGAATGCGGACGGTTGATCCAGCGTATGACCTAGGATCGGAGGAGCGGAATCTTCCGTCATGCCCTGGATCCCCCAGTGAAAAACCACAGCAATTGTGGTCCGTTGTTTATTGCGCGTCCACCCAAGTGTCCGACCCCGCCAGCTTAACGGACACATTCGAAAAGAAGAGGTGCAGCGGCTTGCCGTCCGCCGTCCCACGATGGTCCGTCGAGACAAGCAGAGGGCCAGCTTTCTTGTAGCCCGCCCAAGTTGCTGTGACGTTACTCGGCTTCTTGGGTCCGCCCCGATGATAGATGAATTCCTTGACTCGACCGTCAGACCCGACGAAAAGATCCCAAGTATCTCCCGGCGTGTAGCCGCCAACTTCCTCAGGATATTTCACAGACACAAGCTTCGCCGTGCCTTTTCCCAGCGGCAATTTTTGCTTGTCCTTCACCTGCACATTGGCGCTGGTGTCCCAATGAACATGGAAAGGAAAGACAAACCAATAATTGTCGTTGACGAAATTCGGCTCAATTTCGTCTTTCACGTTGGCAGGTGCGTTGTTGATCTGTGACCGGAGGTACGTAACCTTGACCGGCTTACCGTCTTTATCTTTTCCCTCGTATGTGACGCGGCCGGTCTTGGGCTCCCAAGTCCAGGAACGCGAGAGATTCAAATTCAAAGCTGAGAGCTGTAGGTTGAACGTATAGCGGACCGCTTCAATTTGCCCATACGAATCAAGGCCATAGGTCTTGGCAAGCTCTTCGACAATCGGTGGGCGCGTCTGCGCCCGGGAAGTGCCCGCAAGGAACAGCACCCCCAAAAATAGGCAACAGATCGTCGTGGAACGGCGCAACTTTGTCATAGAGGTCCTCCTCAGTGAATGAAACGAACATCTTCTTGGATGACGCAAAAAGGTCCCTGGATGCGTAAATCTCATTTGGTGCAGTTGCCTTCACTCTACCCGGTCCGCTGAGCATTGTAGTGCGGCCGATCGTGTGAACCTACGCAAAGCGATAATCGCGGCAGCTACTGCCACCGATCCGTACTCCAGCAGCATAATCCAATCAGGAACTAACCACGGCCGTCCAACGATGCGCAGATGCCAGACATAATAAGTAGGAATAATGCTCAAAGTCCAGATGATGATCGGCACCGTCGAGGTCGACCTTAGGAACGGCAGCAGCCACAGCATGTACCATGGATATACAACCGGCGCACATAAAAGCGATGCCGCCATTGGCCAAGCAAACGCGTCGGAAGACTCTCCCGCGGACTTTCTTCTCATCCAGATCGCGGTAAGAAAGCCGACGAGCACCGCCAGCCCAGCCACAACCTGTGGAGCCGCTACTCGCTCGAGCGTTGCAAAAACGGGATCATTAAAGCGGAACCTCTGCACGTAGGTGCTGAGGGATCCGATCGGAATTCGCCCGTATTCTAGAAATGGCGCGTACACCAGTCCGAAAACGAGCGCCGCCAGCAGCCCATCGCGAACGCGCAGGCGCCGCCAATAAAGTGGTGTCAGCACGATCGGAAGAAATTTTACGGCCACAGCCAACCCAAACGCGATTGCAGCCACCATCCGCCAGCGGCACCCAAGCGCAGCGACGGACACCAACAGCAGCAGTACGCCTAGAATATCGATGTGACCGCTGCCGGCCACGTTCGTGACGAGCAGCGGGTGCCAGGCGTAAGCGAGAACCCAATGTTCTCCTTGGCCGCTACGACGCAACACGTTGAGTAATAGGAGTACGATTGCGAAGTCGCAGAGGACAAATGCGATCTTGAACGCGAAAATTGATTCGTGAATCGCCGTAACGGCCCGGAAGAAGAGCTGCGCACCGGCTGGATAGGGGCTCGGCACCTCTGGGTTATTCAGCGTGCGAGTCTCGTGTGTGTGCAACCCGGCGAGCGCAGGGTCGCTCGGAACGACGATATAAGGGTTATAGCCGAGGCGCTGCACGTGGCCATCCCAAACATATCGATGAACGTCATCATCTGAACCTGGCGCCATCAGTAGAAATGGAAGATGCCACAGAGCAGCCAACATGAGCCCGACGACGACGACGCGGTGCGAGAATCTCGGGGTGGAGAAGAACTCACAAATGGCGAGGAGGTACGCGATGCCAGCAACCGCCAGAGGAATGATGAAGGACGGTTCGCCCACACTGCTGAGCTTGCGTGAGCAGATTGTCAGCGCCACAAGCAAGATGGTGCCGAGTCCGTAGAGCCTGTGCGAGGGTGCGAGTTTCACAGGCCTCCTGTTCAATGACGAAGTTGCGCGACTGCTTGCTGCCATTCGCCGAACCAGTCTGCAGTCCTTGGGGCCCTCGCAGGAGCGAGCTGCAATTCCCGAGCCAGCAGAATCAAGTCGTTTGCGACGTCGATGTCATAGAAGGGTTCCGTGAGGCCGGTTGAGAGTTCAAGGACCTTCGTGCGCGTCAGCAATCCGTCGAGCGCAGTCCTTGTTCCCATGCCATCGCTTTCGAAGAGCGTCGGGTGAGCGTCCTTGGCGCCGACCAGATAGTAGCCTCCATCGTGGGTTGGCCCGACAACCACGTCATGCGTGGCGAGGATCTCGAACGCGCTGTCCAGAACCGACGGTGGGAGATGTGGACTGTCGCTATTGAATGCGATGACGTGCTGTCGGCCGGCAGCAGTGAAATGTCGAAAAACAGAGGTGAGTCCGGCTGCGAGACCTTCGCCTTTTTGCGCCACGACCTGCACTGTATTACCTAATAGGTGCGCCAATTCGTCCTGATCCGACTCAGGGCACATCACCGCGACCTCCACGCGCGTTAATGACGTTGCCAACGCGAGGGTGTCCTCTAAAAGGCAGCGATACAGCGCTGTCACTGCGGGAGAAGGAAGGCTCTCCGTGAGTCGGGTCTTAACCATGCCGGGCTTTGGGGCTTTCGCCATAATGACTAACGTGCGGTTTGGGTGAGAAAAACGCACAGTGGCCTGGCTAGAGGATTCCATGAGAGATTGGTCCATCAGGACTTACGCCGGTCGCGGCGTTCCCGCCCTTCGACGTCGAAAATAATAGCGCACGATGCGGCTTAGGATGAACCACGCTGCTCCTACCGTGCCCTTCACCGTACCGCTAATTTTGGACTTTCCGATGCGCGGGTAGTAGCTCACAGAGACTTCCACGATGCGAAATCCCGCGATGGCCCCTTTCACGATCATCTCCACCGCCCAGCCATAGGTAGCCTCTTCAAGGGCGAGGGCGCGCAGCACATCTGCGCGGCCGGCGCGAAACGGACCGAGGTCACTGACCTTTACGCCGTACAAAAGCCTGATCAGGGTGGCGGCGAGGCGATTGCCGAATGATTGGTGCCACGGTAACGCACCGGAGTTGCTTTTGCCGCCGAACCGCGAACCGAGCGTAATGTCAGCGCGCCCCTCGATGATCGGAGCCAAGATGATCGGCAACTCCGAAGGGCGGTCGCTGTAATCTCCGTCGAGGAAAACGACCACATCAGGATTTTGCGTATTCGCAAGCCCTGTCAAACAAGCGCGCCCGTATCCTCGGCGAGGCTCCTGGATGACTTGTGCCCCCATCTTTCGGGCGAGATCGGGCGTTCCGTCACTCGAATTGCTGTCGACAACGATGACCTCCGTGACGAGATTGGAAGGCAGATCGGCAAGCACACGGCCAATGGCCTGCGCTTCGTTATGGGTAGGAATGATGACCGATACTCGCACGCAGATTCCTTCATCACCACCACGGGGATGCGGGGCGCCGCCGAGCCAGCAACGCATCTATACCCCAGGCACGACCTGCGCGTCCCACTGCGAGTCCGAGCGATGCGACTACCGGAACGAGCAGTTCCCAAATCCATGACGTACCCAATTCCGAGACCCAAAGGCTGGCGAGGAAGAGGAATGCGACAAAGGCGACTGGACGCGTGAGTAGACCAATGACCAGCAGGATTCCCAGCGAGATCTCCGTCGACGCCTGCAGGGGAGCCGCCATGGCCGCATGGCTTGCCATCAGTCCCATAACCCACTTCCACGCGGCCGGTGAGTGGCTCATCTTGATGTAGTAATTAATCACTCCCGCGTAGCCCGCCGGGGTGTAGCCGCCCTTCCCCAGATTCTCGAAAAAGACCCACACGAACATCGCACCGATTGTCATGCGAACCAATGCCAAGCCTTTTGCCGCATCGGGTTGGCCGGCGAAGTTGACAGTGGCATTTTGTACTTGAGTTGCGTTTGTCGTCATTTTAGACCTCCGCGCAATAGATTCCAGTCGCGACTAAAAGTGCGCAATCTTAAACCACCGGACGTGTCTGTGCCAGAAAGATGCGCACGCGGATCTCGCCGCCCCACGTGCCAAAGCGCCGAAAAGTCATCCGATCACTCGAGGCGCTCCGCAAACGCACTTCCACAGGTCGCGTTCTTCCCGGGGGTTCTGAATCCATCAGGCTGAACGTCCGGTGAGGTGGTACAAAGTGCCGCCCAGCGTGCGCGTCAAGGAACGTGTTGACCGTGGTCGTGAGCTCGTGCGGGTGATCGCAGATTTCCTCGACCACCCCAATTAGATTTCAGATAAACGCCATAGCCTCAATTCCAGCAAGAGCAACGTTTTCGGCGAGTGCACATTGCTGCCGAAAACACGCTAATGATGGAATCAGTACTACGCACTCATTCCTAGGGTTTTGAGAGAAGAGATGGAGCCGACGACTTCATTTGTAGTCGCCATCGCACGGGCATAGTTTTGGATATTGATGTGGAGAGCGGCGTGCAACTACCGATCGACATCTTCGTCTTCATCGTGATCATCATCGGAATCATCGAGCGGCCGTAGGAAGTGGGAAAAGGCCCACCGGGCAACGTGCCGGCCCTGCTTCCGCGCCTGGACGTCCGCAAAGCGGAAGTGAATGCCTTCATAAACAGGCGCGTTGACCACGTCTGGAACGATTGTACGTGCGCGTCAGTTGGAGCCGCCGGGTTAGCGGTGCTCACGGAGAAGGTCACATGATCTGTTCCAAGAAGTAAGCTGACAACTCTACTCTTCCTCATCGTCTCGGTCGTCGCCTCGGGCGCGCATCGCGTGTCTCGACACGTAATCCGCCACAGCTCTGCCCAGCCCATTTGCGCGCACGCAGCTGGTTCGGAAGTGAATGCCGCCAAAGACGCGTGCATCGGCGATTTCCGCGATCGCGTCCGAGAAGTTCGAATACGCCCGAGTGCCCGAACGTACTTCCGACGTGACGGTAAACGCAGTGTTCTCTCCAAACTCGGCGGCAAGGATGAAAGCCGCTGCGCCGCTCATCGAGGAATGAGCCGACGGATATTCAGGATGCGCGGGAGTGCCGGTCAGATGGTCCAGCCAGGGCTCCCACACGGGGTCGGCATCGGCAGGCGTGAGACCTGCGCGGATGGCGGTGATCGGGCGCCAGAAAACGTAGCGGTACTTGCTATCCCAGCACGCGATGAGCGAGTCGGAAAGCGTGACATTCAATAACGCAAACAGCTGCGCGTTTTCGGTTAGAGTCAGCCCTCGTGCTGCCGAAATCTGCGAGGCGATGCGGTTCCAGGCGAGCGGTGTATTCAATGCCCAAAATAACGCGAATTCGGATTGATCCGAACTGCGCGTCGGGCTCGAGAGGCTGCCCATGGTCTTCACTTCGTTGAGATCGGCAGCGTACTCCGGGCTGTTGAGCGCTAGTGGCGGCGGCAAGCGGAACTGCGATGGTCGCCTGAGTACCCAGGGAGTCATGGTGGCGATTTGCGGGGTTGCGCCGAAGGCGTTAGCGGGCGGCGTGGGGCGCCAAAAGCCGACAGCCGGCGTTCCGACCACGCCTTGAACTCCGATAAACGGCGGTGGCGTGGGCGCGAACCCATCGGTCAGGCGCGTGGTCCAGACGGCATCGGCGACCGCTTTGCCCCAAGCAGCACCTGCGGTAATGGATTCGGCTTTTTCAGTGGACGCCAGCGCCGCGAGCGATGCATCGCGCCGAGTTGTGAGCATCCCGCTCTGTGCCGGATATAGATCCAAGAGAATCGTGTAGGCCGCCTGTATCGCCGCTGCGCGTTGCGATGCGTGGTGCGGCGCGTCCGGTTTTACCAACAATGGGCGGTAACGTGGTTCGATGCCGTTGACGGCGTCGAATACGGAGACCGATACCAGAGCGACTACGCGGCTGGTAACATTTGGCGCGGTACCTGCCGTAAGGACCGTTGTATTCATGACGTCGATCCACTCAAGCACAGGGTCTGGCGTGCTAGCGGACGCTCGCACCGGGCCCGTGGCGAGCAATGCCATCATCAGCATCAACATGGGCAGCACCAGAACGGCGCTTCGACCAGTTGTGCCGACACTTCGCCGGCAAAGTAGTAGAAAAAGACTTGGCTTAGACAGAGCCGCAATTCGTATTTTAGACATGCGAGCCTTCCTTGATAGTCGGTGACTGAGCGTCAAATCTAGTGGCCAAGCACGATGACGCACGGGCCGCTCTGGAACTTGAACGCCTATAGCGGGATGCTGCGTCTGATACGCGTGTTACGCAACGTGTAAAGACAGGCAAAGAAAGGCAAAGCGCAACATTCCGCAGATCTTTGACAATTCAGGCGATTGCCACGGACAGGAAAGCGGTGTAATACTCCTTCCACTTAGCAGGAGCCCACCGCCTATGTCTGCCGAGGCGACACCAACCCCCAACACCGGTGCGGATGCCCAAGGGCGACGTCTGGAATCCTGGAAAGAGATCGCCGGCTACCTAGGGCGCGATGTGACAACCGTCCGCAGGTGGGAGAAGCGCGAGGGGCTGCCGGTCCATCGTCTCCACCACAGTAAGCTTGGATCGATTTACGCCTACACGAAGGAACTCGACACGTGGCGCAATGAACGGGCGCCTGCGGCCGCAAGCGAGGCTCCCGAGGACCGCCAAACAACAGATATCGTCGGGCGCGGGGATCATACGCGCAGGGTGGCGGCACTTCCGGCGCCCGTATTGACGCTGGCCGCTGGAGCGCGGGCGGAAAGCAACCGCGGACCAAAAGGGACTCACTGGCCGCGTCGCTGGCTTGCAGTATGCGCGATCGCGGTTATTGCCGTTGTGTCCATCGCTTACCTCACGACCCGAAGCCGCGCAGGGAGTGCCCCGTCTAAAATCAAGTCAGTGGTGGTACTTCCGCTAGAAAACTTCACGGGCGATCCTTCTCAAGACTATTTTGTGGACGGCATAACCGACGCACTGATCACGGAGTTGGCACAAGTGCAAGGGTTAAGGGTCATTTCGCGTACGTCCGCAATGCACTATCGAGGAGCGAGAAAGACGCTCCCTGAGATATCCCGCGAGTTGAATGTTGACGCGGTTGTGGAAGGCACTGTGGCGCGCAGCGGCGATGAGGTCAAAATCACGGCGCAACTGATCCGGGCATCGACGGATACTCACCTTTGGGCCGGAAGCTACGCGCGTGTTCAGAGCGATATTCTGCGTTTGCAAGCGGAAGTCGCCAGGGAGGTTGCACGCCAAATTAGCGACCAACTCGCACCTATTGAGAACAAGGCGGGGGCTAGACCGCCCGTCAATCCGGAGGCTTACGAGGCCTATCTGAAGGGCCTCTTCTTTTGGAACAAAGAGAGTCCTGAAGGAGCGAGAACCGCGATTCGCTATTTTCAAGGAGCCATCGAGAAGGACCGTAATTTTGCCGCGGCCTATTCGCGTCTCGCGAGCTGTTACGTTTCGCTTGCGTTCATGAGCGAGATGTCTTCCAGCGAGGCCTACGCCGCTGCGAAGGAAGCCGTGGAGAAGGCTGTGGCCTTGGATGACAATCTGGATCATGCGCATACGGCACTGGCGGGGATTGCGATGTCGGATTGGGATTGGACAAGGGCAGAGACCGAATATAAGCGCGCGCTCCAGCTAAACCCGAACTCTGTAAACGCCCATGTCGGCTATTTCTACTTGTTCCTAATTCTAGGAAAGTTAGAAGAAGCCGCCCGGGAAGAGCGCGCGGCCGTCGCCTCGGATCCTCTTTCACCCCATACCTTAAGTATTAGTCTGTCGAGCGCCTATTACGGGCGTCAATATGACGACGGCCTAATCAAAGCGCGGACAGCCATTGAGCTCTATCCTCAGGTTTCCGTATTTCACGTTTTTTTATCGGACTTCTATACTGCACAAGGCAAGGATCAGCTATCAGCCGAAGAGATCCTTTTGGCGGAAGAAAGCGGGGGTGCATCTCGGGAGCGCCTCGCCGCCCTGAAAGCGGCAAATGAGATGGCCGGGCCAATCGGATTGCGGCGGAAACGGATCGAGCTAAACAAGAAGCTGGCGGCCAAACAATTCATGAATGCGTACGATATCGCTATTGACTCCGCGGCAGTGGGGGATGGGGATCAGGCCATAGCCTGGCTGGAAAGAGCTCTTCGGGCGCGCGATGCCAAAATCTCACTTATCGGCGTGGAACCAATTTTTGACAACATACGCTCCGACCCACGTTTTGTGGGCCTTTTGCGTCAGATGGGCCTCAACCAGATTCGACAGCAACGCTCCCCGAGTTAGCGGGGACATGCTCGGGAACAAGGTTTCCCTTCTGAATAATTCGAACATCTATCGGGCGAGCCGGTCTAGAAAGCGGCGGGCGCGTTCGAATTCAGGAAATTGCTTTTCTTCAGCGCGAAATTCTTTTGAGTGCGAAACCAAAGTGCAGCCGGAGCGGCGTGTGGGATGCTTCACGTGCAGCATTTCGTGGAATAAGACATATTCGACTACAAATTGCGGAACGGCGGGATGATCCATGCGGCGATTGAGCAGAATTTGGTTGGGGCCGGGATCGTAGCAGCCGAATTGGCGGCGCCAACTGCGATTGCTCCAGCCGAGATGCGGGCGGGAGAGAGTACCTCCAAAGAATTGTCCGTTGAGCGATGCGAACATGGCGCAAAGGTCGAAGTGGCGGCCTTGCGGATTGGCGGCGGCAAGACGCACGCGGGAGCGCCGCATGCGCTGAATACGCTGGCGGGTGCGCTGCGAGCGGGTGTAGTTGAGATAAGGCTGGACAAGAGAATTTGGCGGTCTGCGGCGATAGATGCGGGAGAGGAGCAGGGCCGCAGCGCCCTCCATTACCGACAAACTGCATTGGCGCATTAAATCGGAGAAACGAACGTAGACAATTTCCTCGCGGCGACGGATGGTCAAAACCAGATTTGTGTAGGGATAAAACTCAACCTGAAATCGCGGTGGCCGCCCTTCGCACCCAAGTCTTGTGTAAACGCGCTGAAAAAGTGCCGCGCCGCCCGGGACTTGCCGTTTCTCTTTTTTCTTCACGATCCGTTCGCCCGCCATCAATTCTTGCGCCGCACCGGAGGGGGCGCTACGTTTTTCTTGGCTTTTTCCGCGTCGTTGATGGCGTCTTGCGTTCCCTCGATAGCGTCATCCAGATTGATTTTGTAAATGTCCAGCTCCTTACCTCCCGTGGAAATTTTCTTCAGCGCCTCCAAATACTCCTTGGCTTTCAAAACCATTAAGTCAACGCCGGCTCGAACGTTCTGCTGCTTTTCGATTGCTTCCTGAATCAAATCGCTCGCATCGTCCACGCAACCGATGTAGGAATTCAACAGGTAATTGAGCACTTCCGCATGACGATTCGAGGAAGGGTGGTCGAGTTCGTACTGGAATTTTTTCAGGCGGTCGTCTGCAAATCCCAGAAATAGTTTGATTCGTTCGTTTGGCGTTTCCGCGTCGCGAATCTTGTCCGCTTCCAGCGCAGAAAGATAATCCTTCTGGACCGCCTGGCCATGCGATGCGACTGCCAGAAAAAGCACGAGAGATGCCGCGGCAAGAAATTTCTGCAACGTCTTCATGGTTTCTTTTCCTCCGCCGGAGGCTTGCTGGTGTCACTTGTTTTTGGCGGCAATGGTTTTTCGCCCGGGCGCCGCGGGAAAAGCATGCGGAGCATCTCCTTATCCATTGCCAGTAGATCCGTCTTTACGATTTCCAAGGGCGGCCGATAGGGTTCCGGCACAGCTACAAGCAAGTCGTTCACTTCACGAATTCCAGTCTCAATGTGCATTTCCAGTTGCTTGTAGCCGGCCGGATGGCGCTCCGCGTCCGGATGCACTTTTTTCAGCGCTTCAATCGCTGCGCGAACGTTATCGCGATATTTTTCCATCACGAGAGCGGCCGTTTCGTAATCGCCTGCCTTGGCCGCTTCGCGTTCACGATCGAATTGTGCGTCGCCGAGCCGGCGCAGCATTTTCGCCTTGTTGACGCCATCCGTTTCCCTGTCAAATTTTCGCTGCAATTCGTCCAAGGTATCCACGGGACCGACCGTCCACGCGGGAACGAGAAGCAACAGAGAACAGCAAGCAAGAACGAAAGCGCGTGAAGCGGTCCCCATGACCGTTACCTTTTCTTCTCAAGAGCCTTTTTCAAAACGATGCTGCGCTGCTGCGCTTGCCAGACCTGGTCGGGATTTTTGTCCTGGTCCAGTTCCAGAAATTTCTGATAAGCGTCCAGCGCGGGCTGAGTCTGTTGCAACTTATCGTAGCAGAGCGCGCGGACGAACCAAGCGCCTGCCGTCGGTTTTTCCGCCTTGGCAATTACGTCCAGGACGGAGAGCGTCGCCGGATAGTTACCTGCCAAATAGTAAGTCGTGCTGAGGTCCTTCCAACCGGCAAGATTGTTGGGTTCGATGCGGAGAGAATTTTTCAGTTCCAGCTCGGCATTCTTGAAATCGCGCTGTTGCAGGTAAACGCGGCCCAAGCCCCCGTGCAGCTTCGCATCTTGCGGGGCAAGCGCGACCGCCCGCTTCAGTGTGGCGGCCGCCTCGTCCCATTTTTTTTTGCCAATCTGAATGTCCGCGCGCAATTTCAGCGAATCAAGCGAGGGCGTCTCATCGGGCTTTACTGGGCCGATCAGCTCCTCCGCTGCGTCAAATTGGTCCTTCGCCACGAGTGATCTTGCGAGGCGCTCTTTTGCCGAAGGATCGTCCGGCTGGGTTTTTAAATAATTTTGGTAGGCTTCCGCAGCTTCTGACTTTTTTTGCATATCGAGACTCTGCGCTAGTCCCAACAACGCCGCCGGCAGGCCCGGTCGCAATTCCAGTGCAGCACGAAACCTATTTTCCGCATCGGAGCCGCGTTTCTGACTCAGATAAAGTTGGCCAAGATGCAATGTGGTGTCCAAATCCTTGGGATCGAGCCGCAGCGCTGCTTCAAAGGATTGCGCGGCCGCTTTCGGGTCGCCGCTTCTTTCTTGCGCCGCGCCGAGCAAAAACCGCGGCCTGCTTTGCGTCGGTAATAAGTCCACGGCTTTCGAAAGCGGTCCAACGGCGGCGGCAGGTTCCGTGTCGAGCAACAAAATGCCAAGGTCGAGCTGCGCCTCTGACATTTTCGGGTCGAGCTCGACCGCTTTTTCGTATTCCGCGCGCGCTTCCTTCGGTTGCTTCAATGCCGTGTAAACGTAGCCAAGTTGGAAATGCGCGTAGGGAAAATCGTCCTTTTCCGCGAGGAATTTTCTCAGTGGTTCTATCGCTGCTTGAAAATCGTTGCGCTCGATCGCCGCGCGGGCCTGGTCGAGCAAATCATTCAAGGGATTGTTGACTATGCGGCGCGTGCCCTGCGGAGTGGGCTTGATCTTTTCTTGACCGGGAGTAACCTGCGCAAAAAGTGAAGCGCCCATGCTTGCCGCAAATGCGGCACAAAGCACAATGGGGTAGAAGCAGCGCTTCATCACTTTGGCGGCGGACTCGTCTTCCCGTTGGAAAGTTTACCTGATGCTTCTGCCCCGTTGGATGCATCATTTGGGGGGCGCTTTGCCTGGCCATTCGGCAGGCGGGCCTGGCCATTTGCGGCCAAAACCTTCGTCAGATAGCGGGCCGTGTGCGACTGGTTATTCCGCGCGACCTGTTCCGGTGTGCCCGTGGCGACAATTTTCCCACCTTGGTCGCCGCCCTCCGGGCCCAAATCTATCAACCAGTCCGCGGATTTGATTACATCGAGATTGTGCTCGATGACGAGCAGCGACGCGCCCGATTCCAGCAGTTTGCGAAACGCCCCAAGCAGTTTTGCGATGTCGTCGAAATGCAAACCTGTCGTTGGTTCATCCAGAATGTAGAGCACGCCTTGATTTTCCGTGCGCGTCAGATGCGACGCCAGCTTTAAGCGTTGCGCTTCGCCGCCGGAGAGCGTCGTGCCGGATTGCCCGAGCCGCAAATAGCCAAGCCCAATTTCATTCAACACTTTCAGCTTGGAAGTAACTTTCGGCACGTTGACGAAAAATGCCAGCGCTTCACGCACCGTCATTTGCAGAACATCATGAACGCTTTTTCCGTGGTAGTGCACTTCCAGGACGCTGCTTTTGTAGCGCGTGCCGCGGCATTCTTCACAAATCAATTCTACGTCCGCGAGAAATTGCATTTCGACCGTCACGGTGCCGTCGCCCTGGCAGGTTTCGCAGCGCCCGCCGGGAACGTTGAAGGAAAAGTGTCCCGCGGTGTAGCCGCGGCGTTTGGCGTCGGGCGTGTCCGCAAAAACTTCGCGGATCGCGTCGAACGCTTTCATGTACGTCGCTGGATTCGACCGCGGCGTGCGCCCGATGGGCGATTGGTCCACGATGACGACTTCTCTTACGAGATGGTCGCCTTCGAGGCGATCGCAGAACTCCTTTTCGGTGCCGCCATTCTTTTTCGAGGTGAGCGCGCGAAAGAGGACGTCGTGCACCAGCGTGGATTTGCCGGAGCCGCTGACACCGGTCACTACCGTCAGCAAACCAAGCGGAATCATCAAGTCTACATTTTTCAGGTTGTGAAGACTCGCGCCGAAGATGCGAATAAATTTGCCTACCGGCTTGTGGCGCTGATTCGGCACCGGAATGCGGAGTTCGCCGCTGAGATATCTGCCGGTGAGCGATTTGTGGTCTTTCAGAATTTCTGGGTAGCTTCCGGCAAACAACAATTTGCCGCCAAGTTCGCCCGCGCCCGGACCTAGATCAATGATGTGCCCGGCAGACTGAATCGTGTCTGGGTCGTGTTCGACGACGAGCACGGTGTTTCCGAGGTCGCGCAAGGATTTCAAAATGTCGATGAGCCGCTGCGTGTCGCGTGGATGCAAACCGATGGACGGCTCATCCAGAACGTAGAGCGCGCCGACCAAATGCGAACCAAGCGACGTTGCGAGCTGGATGCGTTGCGATTCGCCGCCGGAGAGGGTGGAGGTGAGGCGGTCCAGTGCCAGATAATCGAGGCCAACTTCGTCCAGAAATTGGAGGCGGGTGCGAATTTCCTCGAAGATTTTCTCGGCGACTGTTTTTTGCGTTTCGGTCAGTTGCAGCCCGGCAAAAAACACGCGCGCTTCCTTTACACTGAGCTTGCAAACTTCCGTGATGGGTTTTCCCGCAACACGAACCGCGCGCGCCTCAGCGCGCAGCCTGGTGCCGCTGCACTCCGGGCAAGTCGCATATCCGCGATAGCGGCTCAGGAAAACCCGCACGTGCAATTTGTATTTCTTTCGCTCGAGCCACGCAAAAAAGCCCTTCACGCCATCGAATTTATTTTCTGGATCGCCTTCCAGCACCAATCGCCGCTGCTCGGCGGTCAATTGCCGCCACGGAATATTGGTCGGAATACCGCGCGCGCGTGCCCACTTCTTTAGTTCAATGACGAGGTTGCGGTAACGCGGCTTCGTCCAGGGCTCAATCGCGCCTTCGTCCAATGATTTACTGGGATCGGGCACGACGAGGTTCAAGTCGAAGTCAATCGTGTTGCCAAAACCCTGGCAGCGTGGGCACGCCCCATACGGATTGTTGAAGGAAAAGAGCCGCGGCTCGGGGACCTGATAGACTGTGCCGTCGTTTTTGCATTCGAATCGTTCGTTGAAAACGAGCCGGCGCGCCGCGCTTTCGGCCGAATCCGGAACGAATTCCAGAATCGCCTCACCACGTCCTTCGCGATAGCAAATCTCTATCGAGTCAATTAACCGCGAGCGCGATTCGGGGCCGACGGAAAGGCGGTCCACGAGAACGTAAACCGGCTTTTTGAAATCAACATCGAGCAAGGTCTCGGGCGAAGAAAATTCATGCACCGTGCCGGCTTGCACCAAGCGATTGAAGCCGCGCCGCTGCAAATCCAGAAGCGAAGCTCTTAGCGCGTCTTGCGGCAGCTCTGGCGCCTTTCTCCTCGGAGGACGGCGTGGCGCCACAGGAGCTGGCGGCTGCGCAATTTTCAGTTCGTACAAAACGTAGAATCTTTGACCAGCCGGGAGCGCGAGCACGCGATCCGCGATTTCGTCCGGAGAATCGCGCTTCACTTCCACGCCGCACTTGATGCAGAAAGTTTGGCCGCAGCGCGCGTAGAGCAAGCGCAAGTAATCGTAGATTTCAGTCGCCGTCGCCACGGTTGAGCGCGGATTACGAGTGGTATTTTTCTGGCGGATGGCAACGGCGGGTGCGATTCCGGAGATTTCGTCCACATCCGGCTTTTCCATACGCTCGAGGAATTGCCGCGCGTAAGCGGAAAGTGATTCGACGTAGCGGCGTTGCCCTTCGGCGTAAATCGTGTCGAATGCGAGCGAGGACTTGCCGGAGCCGCTGACGCCAGTCACAACCGTAATCTCGTTGTGCGGAATATCCACACTGACGCTCTTCAGGTTGTGCGTGCGAGCGCCGCGGATGCGCAGCGATTCCGAATCAGCGGTTTCCGGAGTGCTCGAAGTGATGAGTTCGTTCGTGGCCAAAGGGATGAGCCTAGACGGGGCGCTCCACGCGCTCTGTCTAAACTTTAAATTATACGTTTAGGAAAAATTTGGAGCAAATGCAGGACGTGGCGGGCTGTATATCCGGCAGATGAACCGCACGGTGATTTGCGTGATCAGGGAATCAGGGTTCAACGGTAAGGTCGATATTGCCGATGCCACCGGCAGCGTCGACGTGAATCGTGCGCGGCGATTTGCCGTAGGCGTCGTTGACATACGCGCCGTCATTCTTTTTTAGGCCGTGCGTAGTTACCGCGCCGATTCCGCCTTTTGCGTCCACAATGACCCCGATGCTTTTGGGCAGACGCATAACGACTTGGCCAACACCGCCATGAATCTCGACGTTCACGTCTGACTTTCTTTCCTCGCCTGTCAGGTCAACATTCGCTCGGCCCACACCAGCGTCCAATTGCAATCGGGTCAGGTTGATGTCGCGCAGCTTGAGGTTGCTTTGGCCGGCGCCCATCTTCACCTGCAAATCAACGGGCACGGAATTGTTCACGCGCAGCCACCAGGTATTGTCTTCGCGACCAAACGTGGGACCCTCATTGTCCTGCGAAATCTCCACTTCGCCGGTTTTCTCGGAAACGTGATAGTCCACACGCGGCCTGGACCAAGCGGCGCTGAAGTCAAAGTCGCCTTCCAGTGCGTGCGAGGTTCCCCCTGCCAGATTCAGTTCTCCTGCGCCCATATTTACGATCGCATTCAATTTGGTCGCACCCTGCAAATCCTTAATTTCGCTGATGTGGTTAATCGCACGGCCATGACGATTTCTGTAGTCGCCAAAAGCGTGCCCGCGCCAGAGCAGTAAAACGATGACCACCACAAACGCGAGGACGCCAATCGTCGAGCCAATATATGCGCCTGGCTTTCCTGCGGCTCTCGCACCTTGCGTGGCGTCCCACATTTTGCCTATGCCGACCAAAATCAAAATCAGCGGCCAATATCTCCAGAGGACCGGCAATGGCTCAAACCCCGGATTCAGCGTGCGGTAAAGAAAGATTCCACCAATGGCAACCAAGAGGATCGGGAAGACCAGGGAGCGCGACCTCATACTGCCGTCATTGGGCATTGCACACCTCTCCTACTCTTTTACTACGCACTAGGAAGCAAAAGAGTTCATGCCGCCGCAAAGTATTACAGCCAGTTGAGCTTAGCTCAAACTGGGCCTTGGCCGTAGTGGACATTGAGGGCCAACCTCTGCCCTGTGCAGACTGTGTTACCCTGCACCAAGAGTTTCAAGGATTTCGGAAATGGCGCCCTTTTCCCGCGTGATTTGGATCGTTTTGGACAGCGTCGGTATCGGCGAGCTGCCTGACGCCGCGGACTACGGCGATGTTGGCCGCACAACGCTCGGCCACATCGCCGAATCGCGCGCCCTGAGAATTCCGCAACTTGTGAAGCTTGGTTTGGCAAATATTGAACCGCTTTCGCACCTGCCGCCGGCCCCTTCGCCCATCGGCGCGTTCGGCAAAGGCAAAACGCATTCTCCGGGCAAAGATACGACGACGGGTCATTGGGAAATGGCCGGCATCTGGCTCGACCAGGCTTTCCCTGTTTACAAGCACGGCTTCCCTGCCGACCTCATCGCTGAATTCGAACAGCGAATCGGCCGCGGCACGATCGGCAACAAACCCGCATCTGGAACGGAAATTATCAAGGAGCTTGGCGAGGAGCACGTTCGAACGGGCAAACCCATTGTTTACACGTCCGGCGACAGCGTCTTTCAAATCGCCACACACGAAGACGTCATTCCGATTCAAGAGCTGTATCGCATGTGCGAAATCGCGCGGAAGTTGCTCGATGGCCCGAACAAGGTTGGCCGCGTCATCGCGCGTCCGTTTACCGGAACGGCCGGGCATTTTGTGCGCACGCCACGGCGCCACGACTATGCGGTTGAGCCTCCGAAGCCGATGCTGATGGATGTTCTCGTCGAACAGAAAGTGCCGATTTTCGGGATTGGAAAGATTCACGACATTTACAACGGTCGAGGTCTCGAAAATTACGTCACGACCACATCCAACGCTGACGGAATGCAGAAACTCACCGCCGCTGCACGGGAACGCGCTTCCGGCCTCATCTTTTGCAACCTCGTGGATTTCGACATGCTTTTTGGTCACCGCAAGGACGTGGAAGGGTTCGCTAGATCGCTGGAGGAATTTGATATGCTGCTGACGACGTTTCTGCCGCAGCTTAAGCCAAGCGACCTCTTAATGATTACTGCAGACCACGGCTGCGATCCCGACCCGCGATGGGAAACCACGGATCACTCCCGCGAATACGTTCCCATCCTCGCGTACTCCCCGGGAAGAGGAGCCGGCGTGAACCTCGGCGTCCGCGAAACGCTCTCCGACATGGGGCAAACCATTGCGGAAGACTACGGAACGAAGATTCCGCACGGCGAGAGCTTTTTGAAAAAGCTAAAGTAGACGCTTTCAAATTCTCCACAACTTCTTCGCTTCTTCGACGATAAGCTCCGGCCTTTCTTCGGGGAAAAACAATTTGGCTCCTGGAACGCGGCGAACACCGAGAGAATTGCCCAGCGTTCGATCCAGGTAATCCGGGCTGGCTTGCGAAAAAATCGTGTCCGCCGTTCCCCAAACGATTCGCACCGGTACTCTGCAATTTTTGAGGGCTGGTTCTATTCCGGCTAGGGGATTGGGTTCCAGCGCGACGGCGTAGGCATTTGTTTGTTGCTTTCGTGAAAGTGAACTGACCAAAGGTCCCAAATAATAGTCAAGCGCTTCGTCCGTGGGATGAGTTGGCTCAGCGTAACAAGCTCCGCCGAGGCCTTTTGGTGAACGCGCGAGTTCTTTATCGGCGAGCCAGGGCGCGAGCAACTTGTCCGCAAATTCGCCCTGCTTGGCAAGAGCGATGACGGGCATAACCGCCGGAGGAGGGCTGTCCGGCTCCGCGTCACAGTTCGTGAGAAGCACCGTTCGAATGAGCTTCGGATGCTGCTTTAAAAGAAGTTGGGCGATCGCGCCGCCGCTGTCGTTGGCGATGATATCCACCGAAGAAATATGAAGCTTGTCGAGGAAAGCGGTGATCATAGCGGCCTGCTCGGCTGGTGCCACGCTCTGCCCTTCCTTGATTTCTGTGAAACCCAAGCCGAGATAATCCGGCGCAATACAGCGACGATGAGCGGCCAAGAGCGGAATGACGCCGCGCCACTGGAAACTGTTTAGAGGAAAGCCGTGGAGAAAGAGTGCGGCTGGCCCTTTGCCGCGTTCTATGTAGGCGATGCGGCCAAAAGAGGTGACGGCAAATTTGCGCGAAGTTTGATAGCTCGCGGCGGTTAAGGGCTCCGCTGAGGCGGGTTCGCTTTCGCTCCAGCTATTTGCCAGATTTCCGGGGTCGGCGGCAGCCAGTGCCAGGATTGTTGAGCTGATTTGAAGAAATTCCCTGCGTTCCATGACGATTCTCCTGGCGTGAATCCGTAACAGATGCGATTGTACGGATTGCAAAACGCGCCGCAATAACCTCAGAGGTAATGGATTCCGCGAAGAGGCCGGTTAGAATATTGGTCTGCCATGAAGAGCGAAGCGAATGCCGCTACAGCAACCGCGCAAACCAACCGGCTTGGCGCGCTGCTGCGCCAGTGGCGATCCACGCGAAGGATGAGCCAGCTCGATTTGTCTCTTGAAGCGGAGATTTCGTCGCGCCATCTCAGTTACGTGGAGAGTGGAAAGGCTCAGCCGAGCCGCGAAATGGTGACGCGCCTTGCAGACGCCTTGAGCGTTCCCCTGCGTGAACGAAATTCCCTGTTGATCGCCGCCGGATTTGCTCCGATTTATCGCGAAACGGGCCTTACGGCGCCGGAGATGGCGCTAACGAAGCGAGCAGTGGAATTCCTACTGAAGCAGCAGGAACCGTATCCGGCGATTGTGCTGGACCGGCACTGGAACCTGCTTCAGTCGAATGAAGGCGCAGCAAGATTCGTTCATTTTGTATTGGGGACGATTCCGAAAGAGCCCAACATCGTGCGGCATGTACTTCGCGATGAATATCTGAAACCGTTCATCGCAAACTGGAATGAAGTGGCGCGAGACATCATCCGGCGGCTTCATCAGGAAATCGCCTGGGTGCCAACGGATGAGACGCTGCAGAGCCTGCTATCCGAAGTTCTTGCTTATCCTGGTGTGCCCGAACAGTGGCGTGGGCCAGAGCTCGAGGCACAGGCATCTCCGCTATTGAATTTTGTGATTCGTAAAGGCGAAGTGGAATTGCGGTTCTTCTCCACGTGGACAACGTTCGGTTCACCGCATGACGTGACACTGGAAGAACTGAGGATCGAGTCCTCGTTTCCAGCCGATGAGACGACGGGAAAAGCCTGGCAACGTATCATTAGTAGTTGAAAGTCTAGATTTCCACTTAATTCGCGCCGGAGCTGGAGCCTGATGGCTCGATGGGCGCGTAGTAGCCGTTGCGGGTGCGCGCGATGAGCTTCCCACGGCTGCGTGGCGGAATGATTTCCACTTGCACGGCGCGATAGGTGCCGTCTTTCCTCGCATTAGAAGGATAGTAAGCCAGCGTGTACTGATTGCGAATGTCTTTCGCGACCTGTTCGCAAATATTGTGCACGTCCGCGACGTTTTCCGGAAAATATGCGACCCCGCCGGAGGCATCGGCAATTTCTTTCAGCGCACGCGTTGCCTTCTTGCGATTCTTTTTGTCTTCGTCGCTGAACAGCCCAATCGTGTAAATCACCACGTTGGATTTCTGAATCTCGCGAATCGTCTTCTCCAGCGTATTGCGGCTGGCGTTGTCTTCTCCATCGGTCACAGCCAGCAAAACCTTTTTGTCTTTGTGGCCCTTCTTCGCATGATCCATCGAGCCAATCAGCGCGTCGTAGAAAGCGGTGCTGCCGCGCGCGTCAATACGTTCCAGCGCTTCCTTTAATTCCGGAATGCTGCTCGTAAAATCCTTGTCCAGGTCCAAATAGTAGTCGTCGTTAAAATTCACAACAAACGCTTCGTCATTCGGATTGCTGGTTTGCACCAAAGTAAGCGCGGCTTCATTCACGCGGGGACGTTTGTCGCGCATGCTTCCGCTGTTGTCAATCACGAGCCCCATGCTGACGGGCACATCCTCGCGCTTGAACACAGCCATCTTCTGCTCGGTTTTATCTTCCAGCACGCGGAAATTCTCTTGCTTCAGACCGTCCACGAAGCGTCCGCGATCATCGAGCACCGTTGTGTGCAAGACAACAAGGTTGACGTCCACCTTGATGCTCGCGCCGGGACCTTGTTGCCCTGGAGGCGCAGGCTGCGTATTTTTCGGAGCGAGGGGATCTTGAGCTGGAGTCTGCGCGCGCGCGGAAACCACCATGAGCGCAACGATGGAAAATCCAGCGAAGACTGTACCGGCAAGAAGCCGCCGCAGCCCGTTAGTGGCTCGGCGCGTAGTATCCGGTCTTTGAATAGACGGTGAGAGGCGGCAATCCCCGAGGTGGGCGCAGTTTGACTTTAACTTTTCTCCACCGCGCGTCGTGTGCTTTGTTGCTCGGCCTGTATCCCAGAACATATTGGTTTCTCAGCTCCATGCCAATCTTGGTGGCAATGTCCGGTAGATCTTCCAGCCGCTCCACTGAGAAAACGCGCCCGCCGGTCAAATCGGTCACGTCAGTCAGCAGCGAGGGGCCGTTCAGTTCTTCCGGCGTCCGGCCACGATAACCAAGCGGGTCAAAGATGCCTATCGCATAGAGCTGGGTGTCCGCTTCTTTCACCAGTCGCTTGACATCGTTCTCGTTGTACCTACTATGATTGTCGCCCCCATCCGATATGATGAGCAAGGCCCGTTTGGCGTTCTTAGCACCCCTCATCTGGCTCAATCCAAGGTAGATCGCGTCGAGCAGCGCCGTCCTTCCCTTCGTTGGGGTTAACATCATGCGATTCTGCAGATCTTCCACGCTGTTTGTGAATTCGCTCGTTAGTTCCGCTCGCTCGTTGAAACTCACCAGGAAAAATTCGTCGGCGGTGTTGGCCGTCTTGAAAAATTGCACAGCAGCTTCCCGCGCCTTGCCCACTTTGTTGCCCATGCTTCCGCTGACGTCAAAAATTACGCCGATGGAAATCGGCACGTCCTCGGACGAAAATGTTTCGACCTCTTGCTCAACGTTATCTTCAAAGACTCGAAAATTATCCGGCTCCAGGCCAGTTACAAGCCGGTTGTAGGGGTCCGTAACCGTCACATTCACCAGCGCAAGACTCACGTCGCTGTGCAGCAGCCTCCCGGGCTTCACGGTAACGCCAGGGGTATCGTGCTTTACATCATCCCCTTTTCTTGTGGAAGGATCGTCAGGAGCGAGTTGGGGGAAGGCAGTGGAGGAAGTGGCCGCCAAAAACAGGCAAAGGGCCAGTAGAGTCAACCTGATGCAAACAACGCGGATACCAGTAATCTCGCGTTTCACGGCTCCCCCGTTTCCCGGCTCGCCGGGACGGCCGCGCGGACGATGGCCGAATTCTATCACTGGGCATAGATAAGACAAGAAGAAACTAGTCCTCGATAAAGTACTAACCTGATCTTGGCCAGTTTTATTCCGTAAGATGCTCGCGCAATTTTGCTGTCGCTGACGAGGGCCCAAAATTTTGTGATTGGGACGTGGACCCGGAAAGGTGGCGTAAGTCTCCAATGTGGTAGCATCGGCCTTCGCGGCGGACTTATTGGCGCTTCCCTTGGCCACTTTCCCCGCATTGGAGTCATTTCCTGTGCCGCAAGGGCAAGTTGTCATCGTCATTCCCGCAAGATATGGAAGCACGCGTTTGCCCGGCAAACCGCTGGTTGATCTCGCCGGAAAGCCCATGGTGCAGCGAGTTTACGAACGGGCCAAGCTGGCAAAGACTGCGTCGCGTGTGATTGTCGCTACCGACGATGAACGCATTGTGAAAGCGGTGGAAGGCTTCGGCGGCGAAGCGCGCATGACGCGCCCCGACCATCGCACCGGCACCGAGCGGATTGCGGAGGTGGCTGCTCACACGGAAGGCGACGTTTTCGTGAATGTGCAGGGAGATGAGCCGCTGCTCGATCCTCAGGTCGTGGACACGGCCGTAAACGCCCTGTTCGAAGATCCGCCTGCCGCAATTTCCACGGTCGCCGTTCCCATCAAAACTCCCGGCGACATCATGGACCCCAACGTCGTCAAAACCGTGCTGGACTTCGATGGCAACGCGCTCTACTTCTCTCGTGCGCCGATTCCCTGGGTGCGCGATTCCGCCGCGCACATTCAGGTGCGCCATCTGAAACATTTGGGACTCTACGTGTTTCAGCGTGACGCGTTGCTCGAATATCCCACTCTGCCGCAAGGCGAGCTCGAACGCATTGAGCAGCTTGAACAATTGCGTTGGATGGAAAACGGCTGGAAGATTCGCGTCGCCGAAGTCGAACACGACGCCGTCAGTGTGGACGTGCGCGCGGACGTCGAGCGCGTGGAAAAACTCCTCCAAAAATAGGCCGATTTGTAATCGGGGCGGCCGCCAATCGAATTGGTTGTGGTTTATGGCGGTGTGACTTGCCGTGTAAATACGCCGCCGGTTGAATGATCATTGTCCTGACTGATTACGAACATGGTGTTCGCATTTACTGGGTAGAGAGTGAATGTGAAGGTTGAGGAAGGCCCACCATTGGGGTTGGTCGCTTTAACTACAAAAGTGCTGCGACTGCCGGATGAGTTCGTACCGTCGCCATTGATGGTAAGCGAGCCAGTCAATGGGGAATCGTGGAACGCGCCTTGATTGGAGTTCAGCTCAGAAAAGTCCATCGCGCCGGTCACGTTATTGGAGGTGGCGCTGGTCACGGTGACATGTCCGACGAAGTCTTCTTCGGCCGTTACGGCAGTCGTATTGTTGGTGCTCGTACCGCTCCAATTGAAAGCATAATCGGCGGCCACAGAGCCGTTAGTGAAGGGCGCGCCCGCCTGCGCCATAATCACCCCGTCACCTACGATGCCTTTGCCGTTGTCTTGCATTACGCCCTGACTTGCGGAGCTCATATAGAAAACAAAGTTGAAGGTCCCCAGACTTGAATCGGTGTAAGTGATCGTGCCGCGCCCAGAACCTGGGAAATTCGTATCAATTGTGTATTTCGCTGCGGAGACGGTGCCCTTTGGAACCTGGAACAAATCGCCCAGCAGCTTTTCGTCTTGCGCGACAGAAGTCAGACCGCCGCTTCCATCCGCCGTAAAGCGTCCTGCCTTGAAGTCAGGGCTACTCGTTCCTACGCCAGAAGTTAGGAATGCGAAACTGCCAGTGAACCCGACTGGGCTCGCAGGAGCGGCCGTTTGGGCATTGGCCGTCCCCGCCGTGGTAAAGAAAGGTGGGCTGCTCCCTGGAACTTCAATCAAGTGAATTTTCCTGCTGTTCACAATGATGAAGTCATAGACGAAACCACTGAAGCTGATTTGCCCTAGTCCCGCAGTCGCCCCATTCATCGCATCGAGAAAATAAGTCCCGGTCGTAATCGTTTGTGGTCCAGAAAGTACGGCTCCGGAATTTTCGTCGAAGACACCACCTGACACCGTTCCTGCGTTGAGACTAATCTGGCCAACGATGGAATCGAAATTACCTCCCGGGTCAATGCCCGAATTATCGAAAACGAAGGACCCGTTCACGCCGTTCAGGTTGAATGCGGAGCTATCCTGCAATTCAAACGTACCGCTTGTACCAGTGATGCCATCCGTCTCCGCTATGAATCCCTGCGAGACAGAAGTCATCGTAATGCTGAACGAAAGAGTTCCCGTAAGATTCGTGAGATTAATCGCGCCGCGGCCATCAGCTTTCACTTGATAGGCGCTGGCCGAAAATGACAGCAGCTGGAGGCCATTGGATATAGTATTGACGACTTCCAGACCGCCTGTGATGTTGCCGCTGCCATCCGCAACGAACGAGCCGATACGAGCGATAGGACCGTCAGGGGCTTGTCCGGTCATGATGAAGGCGTATTGCCCTTTCAAACTGGAATTAGAAAAACCACCCGTGGGAGGAGGGAGCGTCGTCGAGCCGCCCCCGCTGCAGGCAGCTCCGAAAGCTGCAATGAAAAGCGTTAGAAGAAGTGCGCCGCGCTTCATCGCGCGCCTCCCTGTAAGGTTGAAGCGGATTTTGGTGCGGAGGGCGATATCGGCATTCCTTGCATCGAGCGAACGACAACTACCTGCGTTCCCTGCTGCACCAGTCTTGCAAGGAAAAATGTTCCCTGAATCGTCGTCACCGGCTCCCCGACAATGCGGATGCTCGCTCCCTGTGAAATTGACAGATTATTCAGCTTGAGCAAACGGGGATCGCCAAGATGCACATCAATTTGCCCAGAACTGGTTTCGACGAGGACATGCGCGCCGCGCGGGAGATCCATGGAATTTTCCGTGAATTTTGCCACCGTGCCCTGCAGCGAAACTTCCTTGCTTGCGTCATACAACGAATGGTTCCCACCTGCTGCAATGGCCTTGGATTGCGCCGCGGCGGTGCTCTGTGCGGTTCGCTGCGCATCAGCCGTCGAAGCAAACAGAAAAGCCCCGGCGACCGTCCCTGCGCATGCGAACACTGCCATGCCCGCACGCAAACAACGGATTGCTTTCATGATCAGCCTCAGTTTTTGATCTGCCGGAACGTTTTTCGCTGCGCCAGTGCAGCACTTCCTCCGGGTAGAAGTACACCCGCTCGCTTAGATGTACGCTGGGCCGTTTCAGGTTTCCGCAAACTGTTCTGGGTCGAACGAAAATACAACTCTTTACACTTTGCGGCGGTCGAGCGTACCCTCCCGCTTGCTTAAACCCGTTACCGGGCGGAATGTTTCGCTTACCCGCGTGTTCTAGAAACTTTTCCGTTTGATGCCTGCGAAGAGTTCGAATTGACAGAAGTGCCTCTCATGCCCATAATTGTGTGTACGTCAATCCTGTGGAGGTCGAAACAGTCCGACACCCTGGCTAAATGCCTGTGCGGGCTACCCGGATGGCGCAAAAATATATATTTGTTACCGGCGGTGTTGTTTCCTCTCTTGGTAAGGGCGTAGCAGCTTCCTCCATCGGTTGTCTCCTCGAAAGTCGCGGTTTCCAAGTCACTCTTCAGAAATGCGATCCGTATCTCAACGTGGATCCCGGCACGATGAGCCCGTTTCAGCACGGCGAAGTCTTTGTCACCGAAGACGGCGCTGAAACAGACCTCGATCTAGGTCACTACGAACGCTTCACGCACGCGAAGTTGCGCCGCGACAATAATTGGACGACCGGCCGCATTTACGAAACGATTCTCGCCAAGGAGCGGCGCGGGGATTATCTCGGCAAAACCGTGCAGGTCATCCCGCACGTCACCGACGAAATTAAATCCATCATCAAGAAAGTTTCCGAAGGCGTGGACGTTGTCATCGTGGAAATCGGCGGCACCGTCGGCGACATCGAATCGTTGCCTTTTTTGGAAGCTATTCGCCAGATGCGCCTCGAACTCGGCGCGGAAAATACTTTGTTCGTTCACGTAACGCTCGTTCCTTATATCGCTGCAGCCGGCGAACAGAAAACCAAGCCGACGCAACACTCCGTGAAAGAAATGCTCGGCATCGGGATTCAGCCGGACATTTTGCTTTGCCGTAGCGACCGCCACATTCCCGCCGAGCTCAAGAAGAAAATTGCGCTCTTCTGCAACGTCGCCGAATCCTGCGTCATTTCCATGGAAGACGTGGACACGATTTACGCCGTCCCCGCCGAGCTCGCTCGCGAAGGTTTGGACAAACAAATTTTGCGGTTGCTGCGTCTAGAAGATCGTCCGCAAAATCTTCAGTCGTGGATTGATCTCGTCCAGCGCATGCACCATCCCACGGGCGAAGCGCGCATCGCCATCGTCGGCAAATACGTCCAACTCGAAGATGCCTACAAGAGTTTGCGCGAAGCGCTGATGCACGGCGGCCTCGCGCACAATCACAAAACTGTAATTGACTGGATCGAGTCCGAGGAAATCGAATCGCCTCAAATCGCAGCCGAACGCCTGCGCGGGTACGACGGCATCCTGGTTCCAGGCGGTTTTGGCAAACGCGGCATTCAGGGAATGATTTACACAATTCAATACGCGCGCGAAAATAAAATCCCGTTCTTTGGAATCTGCCTCGGCATGCAGTGCGCCACTATCGAATACGCGCGTGACGTTGCAAAAATAGCTGACTCCAATAGCACCGAATTCGATCAGCAAACGCCGCACCGCGTGATTTACAAACTCCGCGAACTTCTTGGCGTGGACGAAATGGGCGGCACCATGCGGCTCGGCGCCTGGCCCTGCAAACTGGAGTCCGGCTCGTTCGCTCATAAAGCCTACGGCAAAACGGAAATCAGCGAGCGCCACCGCCATCGTTACGAGTTCAATCGCGAGTACGAAAAAACGCTCGTCGCCGCCGGCCTGAGAATTACTGGCCGCACTCCCGACGAAAATTACGTGGAAATCATTGAAGCGCCTGACCACCCCTGGTTCCTCGGCTGCCAGTTCCATCCCGAATTCAAATCCAAGCCACTAGAACCGCATCCACTCTTCGCCGCCTTCATCGGCGCGGCAATCGAGCATAGAAAGGCGCTAACGCGACCAGCCGCCGCTCAACAAGCCGCGATCTCTGAAAAAGCCCACGCGTCCGCGGCGGATCCAACCCGGCCACCGCTCGCGCTCCGTGCTGCCCCCTCTGCCTCCGCGTAGGAGCATAGAGTGGTGGCCAGCGATTGGACACAGCCCTGTGCTATCTTCAAATGACTCCGATGATTGCGAATAATTCGATTTCCTTAGGTTCACTGCGCCTTGGCGCTGGCAATGCACTCTTTCTCATTGCTGGCCCCTGCGTTATCGAATCTGAATCTCACGGGCGCAAGATGGCTGAATCTATCGCAAGAATCGCCGCTGACGCAGGCGTTCCCTACATTTTCAAAGCCTCCTACGACAAGGCGAACCGTTCTTCAGTAAATTCTTTTCGCGGCCCGGGCCTCACCGAAGGAATACGCATCCTCGGCAAAATCAAATCGGATTTGAAGCTCCCTATTCTCACCGACATTCACGAGCCTTCTCACGCCGCGCCCGCCGCCGAAGTCGCGGACGTTTTGCAAATTCCGGCGTTTCTCGCGCGGCAAACCGATCTTCTGGTCGCCGCGGGAAAAACAGGCCGCGTCATCAACATCAAAAAGCCGCAATTTGTTTCGCCAGCCGACATGAAAAACGCCATCGAAAAAGTTGTGTCCACGGGCAACGCGAAAATTATTCTCACTGAGCGCGGCTCCTCCTTCGGCTACCAGAATCTCGTCGTGGATTTTCGCGGCATTCCTCAAATGAACAAATTTGGCTACCCGGTCGTCTTTGACGCCACGCATTCCGTTCAGCTTCCCGGCGGACAAGGCCACTCGAGCGGAGGCCAGCCGGAATTCATCGAGCCACTCGCGCGCGCCGCAGTCGCCGCAGGGGTGGACGGACTCTTCCTTGAAACTCACGACAATCCCGCCGCCGCGCTTTCCGACGGCGCCAACGCTCTTCCGCTTTCGCAACTCCCCGCCCTTCTCGCGCGCATGAAAGAACTTTCGACGCTCGTCCGCTCTTGGAGCGTGTCATGAGCCAGGACACCGCCCGCCGCGTCCTTCGTATCGAAGCCCAAGCCATACAAGACGTCCTCGCGCGCCTTGACTCCACCTTCGACCGCGCCGTGGACCTTTTCTTCTCATGCAAAGGCCGCGTCGTCCTCGCAGGCATGGGCAAATCAGGAATCGTCGGCAAAAAAATTTCCGCCACCCTCTCCAGCACTGGAACGCCGTCCTTTTTTCTGCATCCCGCCGAAGCCCTGCACGGCGACCTCGGAATGGTCGCTCGCGGCGACGTGATGCTCGCCGTCTCCTACAGCGGCGAAACGCGCGAAATCATCGCGCTGCTCGACGCGCTCAAGCGCCTGGAAATCCCGCTCGTCACACTCACGGGCAATCCGAAATCCACCATCGCGCAATCGAGCGAAGTCGTCCTCGACGCCAGCGTCAACGAAGAAGCCTGCTCGCTCAATCTCGCGCCCACCGCCAGCACCACCGTCGCCATGGCCATCGGCGACGCGCTCGCTGTTTCCCTTCTCGACCGCCGCGATTTTCGTCACGACGATTTCGCCGCGCTCCATCCCGCGGGCAGCCTCGGCAAACGCCTCCTCCGCGTGGACAAAGTCATGCACGCCGGCAACGCACTTCCAAAAGTTTCTCCGCAAACGCCCATGCCGAACGCTTTTCACGAAATGTCCGCAAAAAAACTCGGCATGACGACCATCGTCAACGACGACGGCACACTCGCCGGAATTCTCACCGACGGCGACCTACGCCGCCTCATGGAAAAACATGGTGGCGCGACGCTCAGCATGAATGTCTCGCAATGCATGAATCCGAATCCTCAAACGGTGAAGGCCACCGTCCTCGCCAGCGAAGCGCTCACGCTCATGGAGAAACGCCGCATCACCAGCGTCGTCGTCGTGGACGACACGCGTCGCGTCCTCGGCGTCGTGCATCTTCACGATCTGTGGGGCATGCAACTCGTCTGAATCAAAAAAAATGCCGTTCACGAGGAACTCTCGCAAGCGGCATGGTCTTCTTCATAACGAGCGCGCCACGCGTCGAACTAGCTGGCTGAAGGTCTTTGCGATGGTACGCATTCCTCTGCCATACCATTTCCAGAAAAACGCAGCCCCGCTCCATTCCAAACGTCCGCGTTCACGAAACGCAGTTCTTACTTTTTTGCGGCTAACACCTTCCTCATGTACGCCTGCAACTCGGGCCTCACAAAGGACTGCGCCTTCACGTTTGCAGGCCAGTTCGCCGAATCGTTCCACATGGCGTTCAATCCTTTCTGAATTTCTGGATCGCCACCGGTAAATTGCTCAACCAATGCTCTCCACCGAACCGCAAGCGCCTGCGCCTTCAGTCCCGCCGGATCCTCATTCAGACAAGCCTCCACATCTTTGTACAAATCATTCCAGTCCTGACTTGCTCTCTCCTGAAGTTCCGGCGACCACAAACGCCTGCGCTCCGCAACCTTGGCCTGCGCCTCCGCGCTAAAGTATTGCCGCTTCCACTCCATGTTATTTTGCATTTCGATCTCCTGCACGATGAGTTGAAACAGCTTCCAGTCCGGCTCCCCGCGTGACTGAATCGCCCATTGAGCGTTGCCGATTGCCCGGATCGCCTTATCGAGCTGGCGCCGTCTGTCCGCCAGAATTTCCTGCTGCCGTTGCAGCACCGCCGCAAGATTCGATTCAGCTTCCAACAATCCACGAATCTGTTTCAGAGGAATGCCGAGGAACTTCAGCACTACGATCTGTTCCAGCCGCGCGAAGTCCCGCTCGCTGTACAACCGGTAGCCGCTCCTCGTGCGCTGCTTCGGCTTCAACAATCCGAGCCGGTCGTAATGATGCAGCGCCCGCACGGTCACGCCGGCGAGTTTGGCGAACTCCTGCGCCTGATACAGCTCCTTGGTCCTGCTTTCCACGGCCGCCTCCATATAAAGAAATACGGTCTGACGTTACGTCAGGGTCAAGCACTTTCTTACATGTTCTGTAAATCATTCCAAAGCGGAAAGTTAGTCCCGCACGCGTGCTACACTTTTCCATTCAATTCTGTTGTTCGGAGGCAGCTTTGGCATCTCGTCCCGCAAAAATCCCGACCGCGCTCAAGAAACGCGCCGCCCAAATCCAGGTTGTCTTGATGGATGTGGACGGCACCATCACCGACGGCTCGGTCACCCTGCTTTCCCAGCCTGACAATAATTCCATTCTCGAAATCAAGACGTTCGACGCGCACGACGGCCAGGGCATGACGCTCGGACGCACCGCCGGCCTTCGCCTCGGTGTCATCACCGGCCGAGGCAGCGCCGCTCTTCGTCACCGCATGAAGGAAATGGGCGTCGAGTTTGTCTACGAGCACCAGCCGCAGAAAACCGCGGCATTCCAGGAAGTCGTGCAAAAGGCCAACGTCCCCGCGAGCGCCATTGCCTTTCTCGGCGACGATCTTCCGGACATTCCGGTGATGAAACTCGCCGGTCTCGCTGTCGCCGTTGGCAACGCCACGCACGAAGTGAAAAAAATCGCGCACTATACCACCAAAGCAGACGGCGGAAAAGGCGCGGCCCGAGAACTTATCGAACTCATCCTCAAATCCAAAGGCATCTGGGAAAAGATGATCGACAAGGCCCGCGCCTGATTTTCTTTGCTCGACAAAAATCCCGGCGATTTAGCCCCGCGCATGAACTGAAACGGAGTAGAATCCCGCCGCTTAACTAGGGGGCCTCCATGCAATTCCCGAACGCTAGTAAATCGTTTTTCATTTCAATAGCAGTTGGCGTTTTTCTTTTGCTTCCACTCAGCCTCTCTGCGCAAGAAAGCGCCGGCATCGTGCCGCTGCAAAAACCGGAAGTTCGCCAGCGCGTGGACGAACTCCTCAAGAAAATGACACTCGAGGAAAAAATCGGCCAGCTGAACCAAATCTCCGCCGCCGATTTTCTCGCTCCCGAAAATCGGGAACAGATGGTTCGCAAAGGAGAAATTGGTTCCTTCCTCTGGAGCGTGGATCCCGCCATTCTCGACAAGTATCAACACATCGCCGTTGAACAAAGCCGCCTGCATATTCCACTCTTATTTGGCTACGACGTGATTCATGGCTTCCGCACGGTCTTCCCCGCCCCTCTTGCCATGGCATCTTCCTGGGATCCAGGCGTCGAAGAAAAAGCACAAGCCTTCGCCGCCCGCGAAGCGCGGGCCGTGGGAATCAATTGGACCTTCGCGCCAATGGTGGACATTGCGCGTGATGCGCGCTGGGGCCGCATCGTGGAAGGCGCCGGCGAAGATCCTTATCTCGGCTCGGCCATGGCGCGCGCGCAAGTTCGCGGTTTTCAGGGCGCGGATCTGAGCGCGGCGGACAGAGTCCTCGCATGCGTAAAACACTACGTTGCATACGGCGCCGCGGAAGGCGGCCGCGATTACGACTCGTCCTACGTTCCCGAAACTTCTCTTCGCAACGTTTATCTGCCGCCATTCCGCGCTGCCGTAAACGCGGGGGCCGGCTCTCTGATGAGCGCGTACATGGACTTGAACGACGTTCCCGCCACTGGCAACCGTTTCACGCTTCACGACATTCTTCGCGGCGAATGGCACTTCCAGGGATTTGTCGTTACCGATGCTCTCGCTGCCGGCGATCTCGTCACGCACGGCTACGCTCGCGACAGAAAAGACGCGGCCTATTTTGCCTTTAATGCCGGCGTAAACGTGGACATGGCCAGCCAGACACTCTCAAAAAATCTCAAGGATCTCGTAAGCGGCGGCAACATTTCTGTAGAGGAAATTGATGAAGCCGTCCGCCCCGTCCTCGCCACAAAAATACAAATGGGACTTTTCGAACATCCTTACGCCGACCTCTCCAAAAAAGACCAAGTCCTTGCCGACCCTGTTGCGCGAGAGTACGCGCGGACTGCCGCGCAGCGCTCCATAGTTCTTTTGCGAAATGAAAATCATTCTCTTCCGCTCAGGAAGAATCTTTTTTCCGTTGCCATACTCGGTCCGCTCGCCAACGACTCCGTTGGTTTGAATGGTGGCTGGGGCGTGCCCGGGCAAACTCCCGCCGTAACGGTCGAGCAAGGAATCCGCAAGAAACTGCAGAATGCAAAAATTGCCTACGCGCGCGGCGGTGAAATTCGCCGCACTGTCCCCAGTCTCTTTGACGATTTTTTCCCGAGCGTTGTAAAAACCCCGCCGCTTACGCCGAAGGAAAATGAGCACGAAGTTCAGCAAGCTGTGGAACTGGCGCGCCGGTCGGACATCTCCATTCTCGTGCTGGGCGAACTCGCCAACATGAGCTCAGAAGCCGCATCTCGCTCCACGCTGGAGTTACCGGGCATGCAGGAGCAACTTCTGGAACAAGTTGTTGCGCTCGGTAAGCCGGTCGTTCTTGTGATCGTCGGTGGCCGCCCTCTGAATATCGTTTGGGCAAGTGAGCACGTTCCCGCAATTCTCGAAGCCTGGCAGCCTGGCACGGAGGCAGGCAACGCCATTGCGGACATTCTTTTCGGCGACGCGGTACCGGGCGGAAAACTTCCCGTCACGTGGCCGCGTAGCGCCGGACAGGAACCGCTCTATTATTCGCATACGCTGACTCACGCGCCCGAAGGCTCGTCATTTTATCGCCCGCGCTATTGGGAAGGCTCGAGTTCGCCGCTTTATCCCTTCGGCTACGGGATTAGCTACACAACTTTTGCAATTTCGAATTTGCGGTTGGGTAAATCAGAATTGCGCGTTGGAGACCAAATGGATGTCTCGGCGGACGTTGAGAATACCGGCCCCGTCGCGGGCGATGAAGTCGTGCAACTCTACATTCATCAGCGAGCCGGCTCCACTTCGCGCCCCATCCGCGAACTGAAGGGATTTGAACGCATCACACTCCAGCCAGGGCAGAAGAAAACGGTCCGCTTTACACTCGCCAAAACTGAACTTACGTACTGGAGTTCCAGCAAGCGAGATTGGGTGGAAGAAACCGAAGAGTTCGACGTATGGGTTGGCGCCGACTCCACGGCGAAGGAGCATGCGACATTCCGCGTTGTGCCTTGACTTTGATCAAGTTGGAAGTCAGACTGCGCCCAATTTCTGAATGTTCATTTCTTCATCGGGTGAGGGACAAACATGAAAACGAATTACGTCGCGGTCGTTGTTTCCGCGCTCGTTTATTGGGTCCTTGGAGCCGTCTGGTACGGCTTCCTTTTCGGCAAGGCGTGGATGGATCTTGAGCACTTGAGTATGGATCAAGCCAAGTCCATGAATCCCGTGCTGCCGTACATCATCACCTTTGTTTTGAATCTGGTGATTGCGTTCTTTCTTGCGCAACTTTGCACCTGGCGTAATGCCAGCACCGCCGCACGTGGCGCGTCTCTAGGTGTGTTGCTTTGGATCGGTTTCGTTGGGCCGATTACTTATACGACGAACATGTACGAGATGCGGCCCTTCAATCTTTTCCTGATCAATGAAGGCTATTCGCTGGTTGGGCTTTTGCTGATGGGCGCCATTCTCGGCGCATGGACTAAGAAACCTGCTTAGTGCACGGTAATTGTAATCGCTGACTTCGTCTGCCCAAATGCATTCGTAGCGTACACGGTGTAAGTCGTGGTCGCAGAAGGCTTCACGATTGCGCTTGTCCCACGTATCGCGCCGATTTCAGGGGAAACAATCACATAACTCGCAGCGCTCGTCTGCCAGGAGAGCGTCACGCTCGTCCCCGCGGTTACGTTTGCTGCACTAGCGCTTAGATTCGAAACCTGCGGCGCGACTCCGCTCGGTACATTCGCGGAAGTGTAGAGAGGCGTGATCTGAACGACTTCAAAATCGGACGCGTGCAAATTTCCCAGATTGTGCAGGTCGTTGTTGTCCCAGCGGTCGTCCGGCGCGCCGCTGATGTACATCGAAGAGCCGTTGTCCGCCAAAATCAGCCCATACTTTTTCATCGCGGCGAGAATTACCTGATTCGCCGGCGAATAACTGGATCCATTGAAGCTCGCCTTCAGCCGCAGGCGCATTCCCATCGGCGGGGCGTTCGGGTCCGTCGAATTTCCCGCCCAGTGCGAAGCCGGAGGCGTCATCGCTGCTTTGCTTTTGCTCGCCGTAAAACGAATTGCATGACGGATCTGTCCAGCTGCAATTTCGTCGTACCGGACAAGCCCGGGAAAGACTGGCAGACCTGCGGCATCCGCGCTCGTCCAGGTCCATGGCCTCTGCTCGTCGGCAAGCAAATCCCACACAGCGCCCGAATCGGCGTTCCACGCGGCGGTCTGCGGATACGAACTGAATAGCTCATATAAAAAGCAATTCACGTTGTCGAGCACTAGCACGTGCCGGTCACCCGTTCCTGGATTCGGATCGCCTTCAATCGGCGCGCTCAGCGAAATCGGCATGGGCCCAGGATCGCTCTCGTCGCCATATGCTTGATAGTTAATCGGCGTCATCGCTTGCTGCGCGTCTACAACTGTGTATGGAATCCCGATCGTCGATCCTTGATACTGCCCCGCGCCAAAATCTGCATGCACGCTCACGCCGGTGCCAATGAAAGTAATAATCGCGTTGGAGTTCGAGTCCACAGGTGACGCTGAAATGTCCTTATTCCATAAATTGTCATCAGGAAATGGACGAAACCCGTTCAAGCCCGCGCCCTGCCCAAGCGCCATACCGGAACAACTCGCCGTCTGCGTCGCGCCATTCACCGTTAGATTGAAGCTAGAAGATGTGCTGCTACCGGGATC